>Ga0194112_10003468_pt1 | contig 21910 bp, 19 predicted proteins | sample TA2MahC400mmetaG_FD_146191 | JGI IMG/M metagenome (GOLD analysis project Ga0194112, IMG submission 146191) | Freshwater microbial communities from Lake Tanganyika, Tanzania - TA2015016 Mahale Deep Cast 400m | ecosystem: Environmental > Aquatic > Freshwater > Lake | place: Tanzania: Lake... | reverse complement strand
CGGTGGGCGGGACCACACGACGATCCTTCACGCCGACCGCAGGATTGCCCGCATGGTTGACCACGACCCCGTTTTCCGCGGGATCGTCGAGGCCATCGAACGCGACATTCAGCGGCCGTAATGGCAGACGCGGACCGCCGGTTCCGGCCGTGCGGCAGATTTCGCGGAACGCTCTGGCGTTGGCTGCCCATCGGTCAGGGGGTGTGCGGATGAGAACCCTTACGTGCATGGTTGTCGGTCTGACCTTCGCGCTTGCCGGTTGCGACTACGACATGCGCTCGCAACTGGAATCCGAGGTCAAACATCTTGAGGCCAAGTGCGATGCCCTGATACGCGAGAACGAGACCCTGCGCCTGGCCGTCGACAACCTGCGCGCCGAGAAGACCCTTATGGAGAAGGACCTGTCCCGCCTGCGGTCGGAAAACAACTCCCTCAGAAGAGATTTGGAAACCCAGAATACCAATGCTGCGGCGCAGATTGAGCGGCTGAAGGCCGAACTGGCCGCCTCGGTGCGGTCGGGGACTGGTACAAGCCAGCCTGTGGTCCCAACCAGCCTCATGCCTGCAGGTTCGGCCATGCCTGCGCCGGGCGCGGCATCATCGGGGCCGGACCCCCAGGCCGTAGCCGATGCCGACAACGCCGTTGCCGACCTTCAAGCAGAGATTGCGCAACTTGAGCCGAAGGTTGGGCAGTCCCGGGCCAAGATTAACAATCTTCTGCGCGCGACGGTCGATGTACCGATGGTTCCTCCGCCAGGCGGAATGATCCGTGACGGGCAAGTCTGGAGGCGGGACTCGGACTATCCATATTATCCCTATTATCGGTATCTGCCGGTTGGACCCGCTGTTAAGAAGGGCGACTTCCCAACGCAGCACGAAAAGGAGAAGGCAATACAATCTGCCAAGGAAGCAAACCTTCCTCTGGAGCAGCAATTGAGGAACCTTCGAGACCAACTGGACAAAGCAAAGGCAGGGCAGGCCAAGTTACGCCAAGCCCAGCAGCCTGTGAAATGATGTGGAAAACCTGTTGCGCAGCAGTCGCGTGTTCGGGCATGCTTTGTGGGAGACAGCGGGATTAACGGGTATGACAAGCCGCGCGGCTCGGCGCAACGACTCATTTCACAGGTTTTCCACCGGCCGCCAAGCGGCGCATGATTATAACCTGCTTGGCTGTAAGGAGTTACAATGGTAGTTGCCTGGATCGGCGGTTTTGCACACAAGCAGTATGATTACTGTTTCTCTATAGTTCTTACAGACTCTTAACACAGAAGCCGCCTGCCGCTTGTTCTTTGCAAGCGGCTAGCGGCAAGCGACCAGGTGAGGAGATGCTCTATGAAAATCGTTTGCGACCGTGCAACGCTGACCCGCGGAGTTCAGGTAGCCTCCGGCGTAGTGGCCCAGAAGAGTCCCAAGCCGGCCCTCGGCTGCATTAAACTGGAGGCCCGGAAAGAGCGTATGACTCTCCTGGCGACCGACCTGGAAGTGGGCATCCGCGTGGAACTGGACAAAATGGAGGTCCAGCAAACGGGCGATGGGCTGGTTCCGGCCGACCGGCTCCACGGAATCCTCCGTGAACTCGAGGCCGATACCATCACAATTACGTCCACGGAGCACGAGACCGAGATCGTCGCGCCGGGCGCACGGTTCAAGGTGCTCGGAGACAACCCCGCCGACTTCCCGCTGGTGCCCGAGTTCCCGGCATCGGGCGCCTTTACCGTGGAGGCCGACGACCTGGTGGGATTGATCCAGCGCACGCTCTTTGCCACCGCCAAAGAGAACACGCGGTATGCCCTCAACGGCGTTCTGTGGGAGGTGGACGGCGGCAACGTGACGCTGGTGGCAACCGACGGCCGGCGCCTCAGCCTGGTCAAGGGCAAGTGCAAGGACGGCCCTGCGGAGAAGAAAACCGCTATTGTTCCGAGCAAGGCGATGGCCCTGATAGAGCACTGCCTGGCCGACGTGGCCGAGGCGAAAGGACCCGTCCGCATCGTCATGGGCGAGAAAGACATCCTCCTGGAGTCGCCCCCGGCCGACGGCGGCAAGCGCATCGCGTACTCGCGCCTCGTGGACGGACACTTTCCGAAATACGACGATGTAATTCCCAAGGACTTCGACAGGAAGGCGACCCTGGGCACGCAGGCGTTCCTGGCGGCGGTGCGCAAGGCCGCCCTGCTGACGAACGAGGAGTCTCGCGGCGTAAGCCTGAAGTTCGCAGGCCAGGAACTCATGGTCACCAGCCGCACCCCCGAAATGGGCGAGGCCGAAATCCGCATGCCGGTCGAGTACGCCGGTGAACCGCTGGATGTCGGTTTCAACCCGCAGTACCTCCTGGATGCCGCCAAGGTGGTCGATGCCGAGACGTTCACCTTCTCATTCAAGGGCCCGAACAAACCCGGCGTCATCACGGAGGGGCGGCTGTTCACCCACGTGCTGATGCCCGTGAGCGTCGTGTAAGTCCGATGGAACGGCAGGGGCCAGGCCGCAGCGGCGGCGCCCCGGGCGGGCGCCTGGAAGCGTCGGACTTCGCTCCGGAGCGGGCGGAACCCGTCGGCGACGTGCTGCGGCGGTGGGCGGCGCGCACCGGCATCTCCCGCGCGTCGGACCGCGAGCGAATCTGGAACGCCTGGCAGCGCCTCCTGGGCGCCGAGGCCGCACACACGATCCTTGAGGGCCTGCGGAGCCGAGGGCCGGGCGCGGGCGTGGCCATGTTCGTCGTGGATTCCAGCACCCTCCTGTCGGAACTCCGCAGTTTCCGCAGGCAGGAACTCCTGGAAGGCCTTCGCCGCGAAGTCAAAACGTACTTCGTCCAGGACCTGAAGTTCCGCCTGGAGAAGCGCCGGCCGCGGCCCTGCCCCGGCCTGCGTTGAGAGGGAGCGATTCAGCCCATGAGCAGGAAGGCCGGCAAGACGGAAGTCAGCAAGGACGCCGCAAAGGACCTCCCGCCGCAGGCCGAACCTCTGCCTGCGGCCGACGCGGCCGCGGCCGCCGAGGAATACCGCGCCGACTCCATCAAGGTGATGAAGGGCCTCGACGCCGTCCGCAAGCGGCCCGACATGTACATCGGCGACCGCCACCAGCGGGGCCTGCACCACCTGGTCAACGAGGTCATCGACAACGCCATCGACGAGGCGATGGCCGGCTTCTGCACGGACATCGTCGTCACCATCCACGCCGACGGCTCGGTCAGCGTGGCCGACAACGGGCGCGGCATCCCGGTGGACATGCACAAGGAGGAAAAGAAGCCCGGCGTAGAGGTGGCGCTGGCCATGCTGCACGCCGGCGGCAAGTTCGACCACTCCACCTACAAGGTCTCCGGCGGCCTTCACGGCGTGGGCGTCTCGTGCGTAACGGCACTGGCCGAGTGGCTGGAGGTCGAGGTCCGCCGCGACGGGGCCGTCTGGCGCATGGCCTTCGCGCGCGGCAAGAAGACCAGGGACCTTAAGCGCGCGGGCGCGGCCAAGAAGACCGGCACGACCATCACCTTCAAGCCCGACCGCGAGATCTTCGCCGACCCGACGTTCCGCTTCGAGATCCTCGAGGCCCGCCTGCGCGAACTGGCGTACCTGAACGACGGGCTGCACATGAGGCTCGTGGACGAGCGCGACGGGCGCGAGGCGGAATTCAAGTTCAAGGAGGGCATCCGCGCCTTCGTCAGGCACCTTAACGAGGGCAAGGACCGCGTCCACAGCGACGTCGTCTACTTCCGGCGCGACGACCCGAAGACCCACATCGCGGCCGAGGTGGCCATCCAGTACAATGACGGATACAACGAGAATATATTGTGCTTTGCCAACAACATCAACACCATCGAGGGCGGGACGCACCTGTCGGCCTTCAAGGCGGCCGTCACGCGGACCCTGAACTTCTACGCCCGCAAGCAGGAACTCCTCAAGGGCGAGTCCGTGCCCTCGGGCGACGACCTGCGCGAGGGCATGACCGCCGTCCTCTCGGTCCGCGTGCCCGACCCTCAGTTCGAGGGCCAGACCAAGACCAAACTCTCCAACAGCGAGGTCGGCACGTTCGTCGAGACCGTCACCAACGAGATGCTCGGCCAGTACCTGGAGGAAACCCCGGGAACCGCCAAGCGCATCATCATGAAGGCCGTCCAGGCGATGACCGCCCGCGAGGCCGCACGCAAGGCGCGCGACCTGGTGCGCCGCAAGGGCGCCCTGGCCTCCGGCAACCTGCCGGGCAAACTGGCCGACTGCGCGGAGCGCGACCCGGCCCTGACCGAGATATTCCTCGTGGAGGGCGACTCGGCCGGCGGCTCCGCCAAGCAGGGCCGCGACCGCCGCACCCAGGCCATCCTGCCCCTCAGGGGCAAACTCCTGAACGTCGAGAAGGCCCGCATCGACAAGATGCTCGCCCACGAGGAAATCGCCACCATCATCTCGGCCCTCGGCACCGGCATCGGCACAGACGACTTCGACATCGGCCGCGCCCGATACCACAAGGTCGTCATCATGACCGACGCCGACGTCGACGGCAGCCACATCCGCACCCTGCTCCTCACGTTCTTTTATCGACAAATGAAGGAACTTGTCGAGAAGGGGTACGTTTACGTCGCCCAGCCGCCCCTCTACCGCGTCCGCCGCAAGAGCCGCGAGTACTACGTCGTCAGCGACCGCGAAATGAAACTCACGCTGCTCTCGCAGGGCGTGGACGGCGCCGTCCTGCGCATCAACCCCGAGGCCGGCGGCCGCAGGAAGGCGGCCGACGAAATCTCCGGGGCGAAACTGGAGGAACTCGCCATCCTCCTGACGGAGGCCGAGGAACTCATCCGCGCCGTGGAGCGCGGCGGCATCGCGTGGGCCGACCTCCTCGCGGGACGCAGCAAGGCGGGCGACTTCCCCACATGGGCCGCCCGCATCGGCGGGACGCTTCGCACCTTCCACTCCGAGGCCGAGGCCGCTCGCGCCATCGAGGCCGCGTTCCCCAGGCCGAAGAAGGCCGGCAAACGCGCCCCGGCCCCCGGCGCGCCTGCGGCGCAGAAATCCGACGCCGGGGCCGAGGAGGTTCCCGAGGCCGAGCCGCCCGAACCGGAGGAACTTTTCGGCGCAAAGGAACTCAACAAGGTCGCCCGCAAACTCGAGGCACGCGGGCTTCTCCTGGCCGACTGGCACCTGGAGGCACGCCAGGAAGTCGGCCAGGAAAAGGCATACACCAAGTTCGCCATCGTGGCCGACGGGGAGACCCTGGCCGTGCCCGGCGCGGCCCAGGTCCTGCCCGCCATCCGCCGCCTCGGCCAGAAAGGCATGGAAATCCAACGATTCAAGGGCCTCGGCGAAATGAACGCCGAACAGTTGTGGGAGACCACGCTTGACCCCTCACGCCGGACCCTGAAGAAGGTGCTCATCGAGGACGCCGCCGAGGCCGAGCACATCTTCTCCGTCCTCATGGGCAACGCCGTCGAACCCCGCCGCGAGTTCCTCGAGCGGCACGCCCTGGAAGTGCGGAACCTGGACGTTTAGCGGCAAGGACGAGTTTCCAATGAGGGCGGTCGGCATGGTGAGCATGAAGGAAATCAGGGGCCTCGCCCGCCGCATCGGCCGCGAGTTCCACCCCCGGCGCGTCATCCTGTTCGGCTCACACGCCTATGGCCGGCCGACGGCCGACTCCGACGTTGACCTCCTGGTCATCATGCCTGTGCGGGGAAGCACCGTAGAAAAAGCCCTCGATATACGTCGGCGGGTCCGGCCCGCATTTCCGGCCGACCTCCTTGTCCGTACGCCGTCGGAGGTTCGCCGCAGGATCGCCTGGAACGACTTCTTCCTGAAAGAGGTTCTCGAAAAGGGCAAGGTCCTCTATGAATCCCGTGACCCGCGCGTGGGGGCTTAGACATGACCGACCTGCTCCTAGCCGTCGTCATTCTCCTGCTTCTGGGCATCCTGGTTTTCCTCATCGTCCTGGCCAAGCGCCGGCCCGGGATTGACCCAGCCCCGCTTTTGCCTCATTTTGACTCCATTCGGCAAGGGCAGGAGAGGAATGAAAGGATCGTGCGCGAGGAGATTGCGAAGAATCGCGAGGAGGGGGCCACACATGCGCGCAGCCTGCGCGAAGAAGTGACGGGGACGCTCAGGGGCATGAACGACACCGTGGTGCGTACGCTGGGCGACATGTCTAGCGCGCAACACAGGCGCCTTGAGGGTTTCTCGTCGCAACTTGCGGGTTTGACCGAATCCAACGAAAGGAGGATGGAGGCCCTCAGGTCTGCCGTGGACGCGAGACTCGTCCAGATCCAAAACGAGAACTCCAAGAAGTTGGAGGAGATGCGCAAGACCGTGGACGAGAATCTCCACGGAACACTGGAACGACGCCTTGGCGAAGCATTCTCCTTTGTGAGCGAACGCCTGGAGCAGGTCCACAAGGGCCTGGGCGAAATGCAGAGCCTTGCGACAGGGGTGGGCGACCTCAAGCGGGTGCTTTCTAACGTTAAGGTCCGCGGAATCTTGGGAGAGAATCAACTAGGCGCTCTTCTTGAGGAGATTTTTGCGCCGGACCAGTATGCGTCCAATGTGGCCACGCGCGAGGGCAGCGGCGACCGGGTGGAGTTCGCCATCCGGCTTCCGGGCAAGGATGAAATGGAGGGCAAGGAAGTCCTTCTGCCGATCGACGCCAAATTCCCGACGGAGGACTACCAGCGCCTTGTGGGTGCATCGGAAAGGGCTGACGCGGAGGCGGTTGCGGCCGAAGGCCGTAACTTGGAAGCCCGCATCGCCGACGCGGCGCGCCAAATCCGCGACAAGTACCTTAACCCGCCGCGCACGACGGACTTTGCGATCATGTATCTCCCGTCCGAGGGGCTTTACGCTGAAGTGGTGCGCAGGCCAGGGTTGGTGGTGCGCATCCAACGCGACTGTCAAGTAGTTGTTGCCGGACCTTCTACGGCGGCCGCCATGTTCAACGCGCTGTTGATGGGGTTCCGCACGTTGGCCATTCAGAAACGTGCCAGCGAAGTCTGGGCGGTCCTGGGAGCCGTCAAGACGGAGTTTGGGAAGTTCGGCGAAGTGCTCGCCAAGGTTAAGAAAAAGATTGACGAGGCGTCAAACACGATTGACTCCGCCGAGCAGCGTACCCGCGTCATCCAACGAAAATTGCGCCAGGTTGAGGAGTTGCCGGCCGCTGAGGCCACTCGCCTGTTGGGCGCGCCCGAGGCCGCCGATGCGCCATCCGATGAGCAGCCGAGCGGCGGAGAGCTGTGAAGGCCAAGCCGGGGCCCTGCAACTGCCCCCTGCTGTGTCAACAATGTTCTTGTTATTGCCCATCGTCCTGGCTGCGGCCACTGCCGTGGCGCCGCCGTCCGCGTCGGCGATCGCGCCGGCCGCTGACGCGGCGGCGGTCGCTGCGCCGCCGCCGTCTGCGTCGGTCCCGCAGCCGGCGGCTGGGCCTCCTCTCGCCGCCGAAGCCCCCTGGAAAATGCACTTCATCGACAACACCTCCCGCGGCGCAGACGGCGTCAAACTGGCCGACGTCAACGGCGACGGCCTCCTTGACATCGCCTGCGGCTGGGAAGAGGGCGGCCAGGTCCGCGTGTACCTGAACCCCGGCCCGCGGAAGGTGAAGGAACCCTGGCCGCGCGTCACCGTCGGCAGCGCGCCCGACGTCGAAGACGCCGTCTTCTGCGACGTTGACGGCGACGGGGCCGCCGACGTCGTAAGTTGCACCGAGGGCTCCACGCGCCAGGTCTTCATCCACTGGGCGCCGCGCGAGGCGTCGAAATATCTGGATGCCGCCGCGTGGACAACGATGCCCGTGGCGGCCGGCCGCGGCCGGCAGTGGATGTTCTGCCAACTCCTGGCGGCGGGCGGGCAGCGGGCGCTGGCGTGCGGGGCGAAGGGCCCGGGGGCGGAAATCGGCCTCTTCATGATCCCCCAGGACCCCCGCCGCCCCGACGCCTGGTCGTGGCGGCCCCTCCGCCCCGCCGGCTGGATCATGTCGCTTGAAATCATCGACATGGATGGCGACAGCCGCCCCGACGTCCTCTACTCCGACCGCAAGGGCACGCGCCAGGGCGCCGGATGGCTCCGCAACCCCGGCGCGATTGAGGGCGCGTGGGAAGACGTGACCATCGATAACTCGCTCGCCGGCCCCGGCGGCGCAGGCACGTACATGTTCCTGGATTACGGCGACCTCGACGGCGACGGCCTGCGGGACGTGGTCGTGGCCGTCAAGCCCGCCACGCTCCTGTGGTGCCGCCGCCTCGATGCAGGCGGCCGGCGGTGGAAGCCCGTGCGCATCCCCTGGCCCGCCCGGGCCGGAACGCCCAAGGCCGCGGCCGTCGGCGACCTCGACGGCGACGGCCGGCCCGACCTCGTCCTCACCTGCGAAGACGCCGGCGGCAAAGAGGGCGTCGTCTGGATGGGCGCCGACCGGAATGCCGAAGATGCTGCCTGGCAGACCCGCGTCCTCAGCGGCAAGGGCGGCGCGAAGTACGACCTCGTGCGGCTGCTGGACCTAGACGGCGACGGCGACCTCGACGCCCTCACCTGCGAAGAGCGCGCCTACAACGCCGTCCTCTGGCACGAGAACCCCGCCAGGAATCCTGGTTAGCCGCTCACCTCGGTGGGCGCGTGTTGTTTGGTCGGCCGCCCGGCTTGCCGGGCGCGCCCGCCGCCATCGGGAGGACAACCATGACCATGGGCGCGTTGCTCACGATGCTCGCCCTTGCGGCGCCGGGGCCGAGACCACAATTGCCCGCCCCGCCCGCCGTCGAGCCGGCCGTCTTCAAGCACTCCGATGTTATCTTCATGTACGCCGCCGACGATGCCGCCTACAAGGCCTACGGCGCCACCTTCGTCGCCTGGGGCGGCGCCAACACCGGCCCGGAGGTCAAGCGCCACCGCGACCTCGGCATCCGCTGCACGGGCTCGATGTGGTGCCTGACGGCCGGCGCGAAGAACCTGCACGACAGCGCCGAACTCCGCGAGGCCGTCGCACGCGACATAGAAGGTCGGCCGGTTGAAGTCCCCTGGCTCTTTGACCACGCCTACCAGGGCCAGAAGACGTGGTTCGGGTGCACGAACCATCCGGCCTTCCGCGAGCACTGCCGGCGAGAGGTCCGCCGCGTCATGGCCGGGGGCGCCGACGGCCTGCACGTTGACGACCACCTGGGCGTTGCGCAGGCGGCCACGGCCTTCGGCGGCGGACTGTGCGACTGCTGCATCGCCGCCTTCCGCGAGTGGCTGAAGACGAACGCTGCGCCCGGCGAACTCGCCGCCGCCGGCGCCGCGGACCTCGCCACGTTCGACTACCGCGACCTGGTGCGCCGCCACGCCGCCACGCGGGCCGAGTACCTGAAGGTGCGCGGCAGGATTCCGCTGAAGGACCACTTCGACCGCTTTCACCTCGCGGCGGCCGCCGACTTCGTCGCCGAACTCGGCCGCGTGGCCGCCGAGGCCGCCGGACACCCGGTGCTCCTCTCGGCCAACGCCTGGGTGGGCGACAAGCGGCACACGGTGGTCGCCCCGCACCTGACGCACGTGGTGTGCGAGACGCCCTTCAGCGCCGGCAGGGGCGCGGCCGACGTGGCGCGGGCGCTGGCCGCGTTCGACGCCGCACGCGCGCTCGGCAAGCCCCTTGCCGTCACCGGCGGCGGCGGCGACTGGGCGTTCGTGAAGGCCAACCAGGCCGAGGACCTCGTCCGCTTCTGGATCGCCCTCGCCTACGCCCACGGCCAGTGGTTCATGGCGCCCCATCCGAAGAGGCAGTGGTGCTTCACGAAGGAACTGGGAACGCACTGGTACGAGGCGCCGGCCGACGCCTACGCACCCATGTATCAGTTCATCAGGAAGAATGCGGAGTGGTTCGACGGCTTCGATGCCGCCGACGGCCTGAAGGCCGAAATCGTGAACCGCGAACCGCCCGCCGGCAACGCCGCCGCCGGCCCGGTGCTCACCGTGCGGCGCAAGGGGCCGGCCGGCCCGGTGGTCATTCACGTGGTCAACCGCGATTACGATGCCTCCGCCCGGCGCATGCGGCCGGGGCGCGGCGTGCGCCTCCGACTGCCCGTCCCCCTGCCCGCCGGCATGGCCGGCCGCACGCGCCTCCTCGCATACGACGCCGAACCGCTTGCCGCCCAGGTGCGCACCGAAGGCGGCGCGGCGCAAATCACCGTTCCGGAACTGCGCATCTGGACGCTTGTGGTAATCGAGTAGCCGCAGGCCGGGCCGTTGCCCCGTCCGACCGTGCCTGTCCGAGCCGCGATCGTAAGGGAGCGGTGCCGTCGCGCCGCCGCGGCGCCGCTGCCTTGCGGTCGCGGCTCTGTTTCTTCGTCCGCGTGCGGCGCCCGGCCTACATGCGCAGCGTCAGGCGCCGGCCGCCCGTGTCGAGGTCAACCGCGTGGGCCGTGATGGCCAGGACCCTGGCCCCGTCGATCGTGTCGCCGATGCCGACGACCCGGCCGTTGATGATGGCCGTCGATGCCTTGCCGCGCACCACGATGCTCGTGATGGTGAACCGAGGAGCCTCATCAGGCGGCGCGGGCGCTGCTGTCGGCGGCGGCGCGGGTGATGCCGGCGGCGCGGGCGCTATTGCCGGCGCGAGCGCGACCGGCGGCGCGAGCGCTGTTGCCGGCGCGAGCGTGGCCGGGGGCGCAGGCGCCGTTGCCGGCGCGCGGTCCTGGTTAGCCGCCCAACTTGTTGGGCGCGCGTCGCTGGCCGCGGGCGCGGTCGGCCCCGCGGCGGCGTCGAACGCCAGCGCAATGTTCCGGGGGCCCCAGGCGGCGAGCGGGTCGATCCGGAGCGTTGCGCCGGCGGGCGGCGCGGCGGCCGGCGCGTCCGAACGCGGCGGCGTCGCCGGCCCGTCGGCGGCAACCGGTCGCGGCGGGTCGGGGCCCTGTTTAGCCGCCCAACTTGTTGGGCGCGCCTCGCCTGCCTCGACTGTGCTGGCCGGCGGCGCGTCGCCGCGCGGCATCGCGGCAAGTGCGGGTTGCGGGGAAGCCGTGGCGCGCGGCTCGGCGGGGGAAGCGCGGGCCGGGTCGGCTGCCGCGGGGGCCCGTGCGATTTCCGCCGCGGCATCCCGCGGGGCGGGGCTCATCGACCGCCAGAGGCCGAGGCCCGCCAGCGCCACCAGCAGGAGCGCGGCGCCGAGCGCGGCCGCCTGAAGCGCGGGCCAGCGGTCCCCGCGAGTCGCCGCCGCCTCGGGCGTCGCGGCGGCGTGCGGGGGCGCGCTCGGCGGTGCACCCTGCGGCGGCGCGGGGTTCTGTTTAGCCGCCCAACTTGTCGGGCGCGCCTCGGCTGCCGCGCCTGTGCCGGCTGGCGTCGCGCCGGCGTGCGGCGTCGCGGCGGCCTGCCGCGCCGCGAGCGTCGGCCGCTGACCCTTGTCGGCATCGGCGCGTTTCAGGGCCTCGTTGATGAGGCTCATCGCTACAGAGCCTCCTTCAGGAGTTCCTCGGCCGCAAGGTGCGCCAGGCGCCCGTCGATGCAGGCCGTCCGGTACACGTAGCCCGCCAGGAGGGCCTTATCGCCGATGGCGTTGATGAGACGGGGCGTGCCGCGGCTGAAGCGGTGTATCTCCGAGACGGCCTCGGGCTGGAACCGCACGTCGGGCGACTCGGCGTTCTCGGAGGCCACCGACAGGCGGTGCCTCAGGTACGCCTCGGTGTCGGTTGCGCTGAGCGACTGGAGGTGGTATCGCACGGTGATGCGCTGGGCAAGTTGCCGGAGTTCCGGCCGGGCGAGTTTGCGCCGGAGTTCCGGCTGGCCCACGAGGCATATCTGGAGGAGTTTCTGCTGCTCGGTCTCCAGGTTCGACAGCAGCCGCACCTGCTCCAGGTTCTGGACCGACATGTCCTGCGATTCGTCGATTATGAGGACGGCGTCCTGGCCGGCGGCGCTGACCTTCAGGAGGAACTCGTTAAGGGTTGCCAGGTAGCCCAGGCGGTCGCGGCGCTTCGGCTCAAGTGCGAACTCCTCGACTATCGCGCGGAGGAGTTGAAGTTCGCTCAGCACCGGGTTCAGGATAAGCGCCGTGTGGAAGGCCGGGCCGAGTTCCCGCAGCAGCGCGCGGCAGAGGGTGGTCTTGCCTGTGCCGACCTCGCCCGTCAGGCAGATGAAGCCCTTGCGCTCGCGGATGCCGTACAGCAGGTGGTTGAGGGCCTCCTGGTGCTGGGCCGTCAGGTACAGGAATCGCGGGTCCGGGGTGATGCTGAACGGGTCCTCGCGCAGCCGGAAGTATTCGCGGTACACGGCGCCACCTCCGCCCGGCCGCTCGCGCGGCGGGCCCACGGGACGCTCTCGCTGTTAATTCGGCATGCGGCGGCGGGCGTCTTGAGGGGAAAGTGCGCGGGGCGCTCCGCCCCCGCCGGGCGCCGCCCATCGGACGCCGCCGGCCAGCCGCGACAGCAATTTCGCTGACACGCCCGCCGCGCGCCGGTACAGTATCCGCCGGGGGGCGGGAGTGCCGCGACAGGGCGCGCCGCACCCGCTGGAGCCGAGGCCGCAGGGCACGCCCCGAGCGAAGCCGCAGGGCCGCCGGCATCCGCCCCGCAAGGAGCCGCAGCGCATGGGCAAGGAATTCCTGGCGCAGGACCCGTGGCGGGTCTTTCGGATCATGGCCGAGTTCGTGGACGGCTTTGAGGCGATGGCGCAGGTGCCGCCGGGCGTCAGCGTCTTCGGCTCGGCCCGGGCCAGGCCCGGCCAGCCCTATTACGAAAAGGCCCGCGAAGCGGGCCGCCTCATCGTCGAGGCCGGCTTCTCGGTCATCACCGGCGCCGGGCCGGGCATCATGGAGGGCGCCAACCGCGGGGCAAAGGAGGCCGGCGGCGAGAGCGTCGGCCTGAACATCATCCTTCCTTTTGAGCAGGTGGCAAATCAATATGTAACCAAACTCATTAACTTCAGGTACTTCTTCGTCCGCAAGGTGATGTTCTCCAAGTACGCCGTAGGCTTCGTTTTCTTCCCGGGCGGCTACGGCACGATGGACGAGTTCTTCGACACCATCACGCTGACGCAGACGGGCAAGATTCACCGGCTGCCGGTGGTCCTGTTCGGGGCGGACTTCTGGGGCGGCCAACTGGCGTGGATGCGCCGCACGATGCTCGAGCAGTTCAAGCACGTCTCGCCGGAAGACCTCGACCTGGTGTACCTGACCGACGATCCGGCCGAGGCCGTCCGTTACATCTCGGAGCACCTGGCCCCCCGCGACCGCGAGCCCATGCCCGCGCCCGGCAAGTGGGACACCCCGGAGGGCAAGGTCATCCCGTAGCAGCGCAGCCGGCCGCGCGCAGATGTGACACGGCCGGCTTGTCCGGCCGCGGCGGATTCATCGGCGCCCGGCGGCAGGAGGCAACCGTGGATTCCCGCACGATCATCCGCAAGGTCATAAACCAGGGCGGCGCCCCGCGCATCGGCTACCACCTGCCGCCGCCGTGGCCGAACGACATCGTGCACGCTGGCATTGCGCCCGCGCCGGGTTTCGACGACCGCCGCACGGCCGACGGCGACTCCGAGGCGTGGTACGACGAGTGGGGATGCCTGTGGCGGCGCCTGGGCGGCATATCGAAGGGCGAGGTCTTCCAGGGGGCCATCGCCGACTGGGACCAGCTCGACGCCTACCGCCCGCCGGACCTGGGCCTGGAGTCGCGATACCAGGATGCCCGCCGCGCGTTCGCCGCCGCCCCCGACAAGTACCGCATCGGCGACATCCCCGGCTGCGCCTTCAACGTCAGCCGCTACATCCGCCGGCTCGACAACTTCCTGGCCGACTGCCTGCTTGAGCCCGGGCGCGTGCGGCGCCTGAACGCTATCGTCATGGACGAACTTCTCAAGGCCGTCCGCCGCATGACAGAGGCCGGGGCCGACGCCGTCATGTTCCCCGAGGACTGGGGCACGCAGGACCGGCTGCTGATGTCGCCGGCGACGTTCCGCGACCTCTTTCTGCCGGAGTTTCATCGCCTGTGCGGAGCGGCCCGCGAGGCGGGCCTCGACGTGTGGATGCATTCCTGCGGCAAGATGACCGAGATCATCGACGACCTCATCGGGGCGGGCGTCCGCGTGCTCCAGTTCGACCAGCCCACGCTGCACGGCATCGACCTGCTGGCCGCGCGGTTCGCCGGCCGCGTCGCCTTCGAGTGCCCGGTCGATATCCAGCGGACGCTCCAGTCGCGCGACGCCGGGCTTATCCGCCAGGAGGCCCGCCTCCTGTGCGAGGCCCTCGGCGGCCGCGGGGCTGCGGCCCCGCGTTGTGCGCGGCGGGTCTCCGCACCCGCCGCGCACGCACAGGTGGCCGCGTACGACCGCGCGGCGGGTACGGAGACCCGCCGCGCTGGCGGCTTCATCGCATGCCGATATACTGACGAGAAGGCCATCGGCCTGGAACCCGAGTGGCAGGACATCGCCTGCGAGGCATTCCTGGAGTTCGGCGGCTGGAAAGGCTGAGGCCGCCCCGTGGCAGGCCGGGCCCTTGTTGCGAGGCCGCTGGCCGCACTCAAGGGCGGCCACCGGCTGGGCGTCACTGTGGTGGTGCCAACGGAAAAGGGGCGCGATTTCGGGTTTGGCGGGGCGCGAAGGCCGAAGGAGTGGTGAATGAGGAGACGCAAGCGACGATGCGAAGCGCGAGGCCCGGCCGGGCAGTCAAGATGTGCGCGTTTGCCGGAGGCCGTGTCCTTGGGAACGTCGTTTGGTTTTTTCTCTTGCCAGGGAAGGCGGACGGTCGATAGGCTATAGGTTGGGCATGGAGGCAGGTATGCCTACCGCCGGTGGGCAGGCGTGGGGTGCTGCCGTGTGCCATGCGGCGCGATGGTCGCTACCTTTGCAGGTTATCTCCCTTCAGACTGGTCCTTTTTTGATTACGGGCTGTTGACAGGAAGACATAGGAGGCGTATGCTGACGGGTCTGACCTGCTGGGGAGGCTACTGATGGCGGACAAGCCGAAGAAAGTAGCGGGTTCTACGCGCCCGTGTCACACTGCCAAAGAAAAGGCTTCCACTTCCCACCGCTGCATTGGTGCTCGGGGTTTCGGCCTGAACGAAGACCAGCAGAAGGCCATCGCCGATCTCTGGGCTTGGCAAGAGCAGTCGCTGCGCAGCAAGATCATTCTCGGCGGTCCCATCGCGTGATCGCTGGTTTCTCGGATGCCACGCTTGCCAGCGCAGGGGAGGACTGCGTATGCGGGGGGTCTTCGCCAAGAATGAACCCGAGTTGTGGTCCTGCGAGAGTGGGACGCCAGGCTACTCTTTCTACTTTGACCTTATTGCTCCCCTCTGGCGTAATTGCAAGGCGGAGGGGGCCATACACCGGCTGTGTTCCCTTATGAGGAAAATGGGGGCGCGAACGCTGGTCAAAGAAGAGGAACTGGACCCCGACCAAGAACTGCGCGATGAGTTTGACGACTTGACCAGGCGCGTGGGCGCGCCACTGCCGGATCCGCCCAAGGCTGTGCGCATCTCGTTTTTTGCCGCTCCGTGTCCGCCAGACAAATCGCGCTGGCGCGAATTGTTGCCGGAGGACTCCTTCCTTGGATACGCCGTGATTGTCCAAGCCCGCGTGCCGCCCGATGCGGAGAGCGCGAGGCAACACGCTCCGTCGGGCGAACTGGCCTATGTGCTTGAGGCGGTGGCCAGGCCGCCCGGCTGGGCCTGTGAAGATCAAAAGGGGCGGTACGCGATACGCGGCGCAACCAACTACTATGTGCATTGTCAGCGGACATTCAAGACCACGATTGGGCCGAAAGGCAGCAGTAAGGAGTACACTCTGAACGGAGCGTTCTTCTGCCAGCAGAACGGCCTGACGCACGTGTGCGCCCACGCAGCGTTGAGAATGATTCTGAACACCGGCAAAGGGCTGGTTGATCACAAGGTTACGAACCGCGAAGTCAACGAAATCCTGGGTATTGACCACGAGCAGGTCACAGTGCAGCACGGGCTGTCGCCGGAGCAGATACTGACAGTACCGAACCGTCTGGGCATCAATGTACTTGGCGCAGATTTCATTGCCTTGCCTGCGGTCGATTACGCCGAGTGGGCCTACCCCTTGGTGGAGTCGGGTTACTCGGTTCTGCTCGCATTTAACCCGACGCATGCCGAGGGCCACGTCGTAGCCCTTATCGGCCACACGATGAACTCCGACAAGTGGGACTGCGAGGCCCACCTTGCCTATCGCCCCGAAGCGTTCGGCACGTACCACGCCAGCGCGGCGTGGGTTGATCATTTTATCATAAATGACGACAACTTCGGCATGTACACCTGCATGCCGCCGTCTTATCTGCGAAGCAAGGTGCTGCCCCAGTACGACCGCACTCAGCGGGCCGCGTTTGCGCTGGGATTCCTGCCTGCGGGCGTGGATGTGCCGCCGTATTCGGCGGAGAAGGCCGCCGTTGCCCTTGTGCGGCAATTGCAGGCTTGTTACCAGCCGCCCTCGGAGAATCGTTGGCTGGAAAGGATATGGGTGCAACTCCGAGAACCGCAGAAGGGCATCGTTGCGCGCACCCTGGGGCGTAGGACGGAAGAGTATGTTAAATATCTAGGGGCATTGGTTGACAGCGAGGGAAAGCCCGCGCCCTCCGCCATCCCAGACGCGATCAGACGCGGCTCGGAGCACCTCTGGGTCACGGAAGTGAGCCTGCCCGACCTGTACACGGCCAACAAGCGCAAACTTGGGGACGTCCTTGTGGATGCAGAGGCATCCCGGACGCGCGGGCAGCCTTTGCTCAGGTATCGGTGGGGCTGGCTGCCAGGCTTGCAGATTCCGCAGAACCCCGGCCCTGGCGTCATGCCTGCGCCCTGGCCGCTGACAGGGCACGTCCCCGTGCTCAGGCAAAGCCAGGTGCTTGGCCCGTACCAAGAATGGTGAGGAGGCCTCCGAGGAAAGAAGACCGCTGGCCTAGACGTGCCGCGTGCATCGGGTGGCGGCCCACCCGCGAGTACGCGGCCATCGCCGAGGTCAATTCTTCCGCGCGGCAAGGGCCATGCGGGCAGTCTTTCAGGTCCGCGCATGCCCGCCCGGGTTCCGGGCGGTTGGTGGTTGCCCAGAGCGTCAGAGCCTGAACGTCCGCAGCCAGAGTTCCAGGCACACCAGGGACCACAGGCGTTCGCCGTGGTCGGCGCGGCGGGCGGCGTGAGAGGCGATGAGGGCCAGGGCGGCGGGGCGGTTGAGCATGGCGCGGCTGCGCGCGCCGGGGTCCAGCAGAATGGAGCGCATCCACTCGGCGTGCTCGCCCGCCAGCCAGTCGCTCACCGGGACGCCGAAGCCCATCTTGCCGCGCGAGACCACCTCCGCCGGCAACAGGTCCGCAAACGCCTCGCGCAAGACGGCCTTGCCCTGCGGCGTGCGGCCCGCGCGCGCCCGCCACTTCAATTCCAGCGGCATCCGCCGCGCAAGTTCCACCACGCGGTGGTCGAGCATGGGCGAGCGCACCTCCAGGCCGTGCCGCATCGAGGCGATGTCCACCTTCGCCAGGCAATCGTTCGGCAGGTAGTCCGCCAGGTCGATGGCCATGGCGCGGTCGGTCCAGGGGCGAGACTCAAGGCCCGCCAGCGCCTCGCGCCACGCGCCCAGGGGATCGTCGGCCAGGGCCTCGGCGGCGAAGTCGGGGGCAAGAAGCGCCCGCAGGCCGCCCTCGTCGAAAAGCGAACGCCACGCCAGGCAGCGCTGGAGGGGCTCAAGGTCGAGGGCCGCAAGGAACCGCCGCAGGGCGTTCCAGCGGCTCTTGCGGCCCGGCCGCGGGGGCATGAGGCGCCCGGCGGCGCCCAGGACGCGGCGCGCGGCGGGGCCGATGCGCTCGCTCATCCACATGGCGGCGTGGCGCGGGTATCCGCCGAACGACTCGTCGCCGCCGTCGCCGCTGAGCGCCACGGTCACGTGCCGGCGGGCCTCGCGCGCCAGGTAATACATGGCTATATTTGATGAGTCGGCGAACGGCTCGCCGTGATGCCGCACGAGTTCCGGCAGGGCTTCCAGGCATCGCGGCTCGACCGCGATTTCCGTGTGCTCGGTTCCCAGGCGCGCGGCGACCGCGCGGGCGTAAGGCGACTCGTCCCAGCCGGCCTCGGCGAAGCGCACGGTGAACGTGCGGAGGCGCCCCGGGGCGTGCGCGGCCGCAAGGGCCGCCACGATGGAGGAATCCAGCCCGCCCGACAGGAGGACGCCCAGGGGCACGTCGGCCGCGAGTTGCGCTCCGCAGGCCTGCGCGAGTGCGGCCCGCAGGCGCTCGCGCCACTCGGCGGGGCGGGCGGCCGCGTCCGCCGGCCCGCGAGGCACCTCCCAGTAGCGCGCGGGGCCGTGCAGGCGGCCGGAGGCGGCGTCGAAAACCAGATAGTGTGCGGGCGGGAGTTTCCGGACGCCCGCAAAGCCCGTCGCGGGGGCCGGCACGCAGCCGAACCGCAGGTACGCGCCCACGGCCCGGCGGTCGAGCGAGCGCGGCACGTCGGGGCATTCCAGCAAGGCCGCCGGTTCGCTGGCGAACGCCAGGCCCCACGCCTCGCGGAACCAGTAGAGCGGTTTCTGGCCCAGGCGGTCCCTCGCAAGGAGCAGCCGCCCCTGCCGCGCGTCCCACACAGCCAGGGCGAACATGCCCACGAGGCGCTCAAGGAACGCCTCGCCGAAGTCGTCGTAAAGGTGCACGAGCGGTTCGGCGTCGCCGGCGGTGCGGAAGGCGTGGCCGCGCGCGGCGAGGGCGGCCCGCAGGTCGAGGTAGTTGTATATTTCTCCGTTACATGCGAGCACCGCCGACCCGTCTTCGTTTGCGATGGGCTGGCGGCTGCCGGGCGGGTCGATGACGGCCAGCCGCCGCACGGCCAGGCCGGCGCAGATTGCGGATGCCGGACTGCCGATTGCTTGTTGGCCGGACGAGGCGGCGCCGGCCGGCGGCCAGAATCCTTCCTGGTCCGGGCCGCGGTGAACGAGGCGTGCGGCCATGCGGGCCAGGGCCGCCCGGTCAACCGGCCGACCGTCGGTGCGTACGATTCCGGCGATGCCGCACATGCCTGGCCTCCGGCGGCGAGTCTAGCGCCGCGCGGGCGGCGGTCAAGGCAAAAGGGAATCCCGTGCGGCAGGAATGATTGACACCCCGCGCAAGGCGGGCCTATAATCGGCAATCCGTTGACCGGACGAAGCGGGAGCAGGCCCGGGTGCAGAGGCTTAAGCGAGCAGCGGGGATGGCCCTGGCGGCCGCGGCGCTTGCGGCGGCGGCCGGTTGCGAGTTCACGCGGCCCGACGACTATCCGCAGCGCTTGATGGCGGCCGACCTGGCCGACGCCCTCCGCGAGGAGGCCCTGAAGTTGCCCGACGGCGGACAGCGCGAACGCCTCGTGACCGGCCTTATCCAGGTGCGGGAACTCCTGCTGGGCGAGTCGGTCCTGAAGGTGGAGGAGTCGGCGTCGGGCGGCCCGCGATTGCCGACACCCGAGGGGGGAGCCGCCCCCGCCCCGCCCTGGGCCACCATGTTCGCCCCCGCGAGCCTGGTCATCGGGTTCTTCACCCGCAGCCGCGACTTCGACGGCCAACCGGGCGACGACGGCCTGGAGGTCCGCCTCCAGCCGCTCGACCAGTTTGGCGACCCGACGAAGGCCGTCGGGTCGTTCCGCGTCGAGGTCTTTCAGTGCCGGCTGCGGACGTCCGAGCGCAAGGGCGGCCGCCTGGGTCACTGGTTCGTCTCGGTCCTCGACCTCGAGAGCCAGCGGAAGTACTATGATGACGTTGACCGGTCGTACGTCTTCCCGCTCTTGTGGGAGGCGCCGATCGAGGCGGGCACGATGGTCATCGTCCAGGCGACGTACTATCCGCCGGGCGGGTTCGAGGAGAAACTGTTCGCCCAGCGGGTCATCAAGATCGGCCCGCAGGAATAAGGCGACGAGGGGCCGCGCCTGGCGGGCGGCGAATCGCTGATGGAGCGGCAACGTGCGCACAGGAACGGTGAACCTGGCGAAGGTCGCCCTGGCGGCCGTTCTCGCCGCGGCCCTGGCCGGATGCCAGTTGACGCGCCAGAACTTCCAGGCCATCTCGCTCGGCCAGACGCCCGACGAGGTGCGCAAGATAATGGGCGCCCCGCGATACGAGTTTGAGCATGAGTGGGTGTACACGGCCGATGACCCGCGGGACCTGACGAAGGCGAGCGTGTACTTCGGGCCGGACAAGAAGGTCGTCGGCAAAGCCTGGCAGAATCCCGAAAAGCCGTGGGAGAACCTGCGGGAAGGCGAGGTCCCTCAGCCGTAGCGCCCTCCGAGGCGCCGCGAGCCGGAAAGGGGTTGCGCATGCGCATGCGAAAGAATGTCTTGGCCGGGGCGGCCCTGGCGGCCGCGGGCCTGGCCCTGGCGGGATGCTTCTACCGCCCGCCCGACACCGAGGGTATGTACGGCCGCATCAGCGTGGGCATGACCAGGGACGAGGTCGTCAAGGCGCTCGGCCCCCCCTACGTCGTCCTTGAGAGCGAGATGTTCTACATTTATGATGATCCGCCGAACCCGGTGCGGTTCCGGTTCGTCCTGAACGACCAGGGCCGCGTGGTGGCGAAGTACTTCGAGTCGAAGAAGGAACTGGCGAAGCGCACCGAAGAGACCAAGGGCGAGGAGTCCACGGCCATCACGCCCCCGCCGCCGCCCAACGAGCCGCGATACCCGGGCGGCCCGCTGCCGCGATTCGAGAAGCAGCCCGGCATGCCCTAGGCGATATGCTTCCGAGCCGCCGCTGTGAAGCGGCGGGCATCGCAGGGCGCAAGTCCCCCCGGCCTGTGGCACGGCCGCCTTGTCCGGCCGTGCGAAGCGTGGGCCGGCTCCGGCCCGCGCCCTGCCCGCCGGGTAATGCGCCAGTAACGGTGGGGCGACCGCGCGGGATCTTCGTTTAGCCGCGGCCGGTACGGCCGCGGGCGTCGCCGTGCCTGCGACGGCTAAACAACGGCAGCGGCCGGGCGCATGTTTAGCCGCGGCTGGTAGGGCCGCGGGCGTCGCCGTGCCGGCGACGGCTAAACGTTCTGCACGAGGGCCCCACCACTACTGACGCAGTGCGGCGGGCGCGCCTTGGTTCTGGCTGTCCAGGGGCACTTCCGTCTCGGCCTCCAGGACCTCGCCCGCCAGCGTGGTGAACTTTGCGCGCAGCGTAAGGCGGTCGCCCGTCGGCGCCCGGCCGCCGGGCCAGGGCAATTTCAGGATGTAGCCGTAGGTTCCCAGGCCGCTCAGCCACGCCTGCCTCATCTCGTCGGCCGAGAAGGTCCAGCGGTAAACCTGCGGCTGTGCAGCGCCGGGCGCCGCCGCGCCCGCGGCCGGATGGTCGGCGGCGTGCGCGGCCGGAGGCGCGGCGGCCGGCGCCCGCGCCTCAAGTTCCAGGCTCCCGGCGCGCTTGACCACGTCGCCCGTGGAGTCGAGCGGCTCGATGATGACCCGCAGCCGCTGCTCGGCGCGGGGCCGGCCGCCATCCAGGATGCCGCTGTACTTGCCGAACCGGACGGCCGCGGGGCGGAACGGGTCTTCCGGCGGCGCGAGGGGCTGCGGCTGTGCGCCCGCGGCCTCCAGCGCCGCCAACTTCTGCTGCGCAGCCAGGAGTTCGTCCTCGCACCGGCGGCTCCTGGCCATCAGCATGCGGACCTGTTCTTCGCGCGACAGGCCCGCCGGCTCGCAGCCCGCCAGGGGCATCGCGACGGCCGCGGCCGCCAGGCCCATCGCCGCGAGACGCGCCGCGCTGCGCCTCGGCGCGGAACGCCCGGCGCGCAGCGCCCCGCATAGGCCGACGACCTTGCGCATGTTCGCGATCTCCGGGGTTCCGCGGCCGCCGTGCCTTCGCTTGCGAGAGCATAGCCCGCGGCCATGGCGCCACTTTAGTCGGCCCGCGCCCGGCTGTCAACAAAGCGGGCCGCCCGGCAGCGGTGAAGAACCTCCCGACTATGACACGGCGGGACTGGGATGTGACGAGGTTGAGGACGGTCGCGGCGCATGGGGGGCGTGGCGGCCGGTTGGCCGCGGGGCGAGGGGGCGAACGGGCGGGTTC
>Ga0194112_10003459_pt1 | contig 21972 bp, 19 predicted proteins | sample TA2MahC400mmetaG_FD_146191 | JGI IMG/M metagenome (GOLD analysis project Ga0194112, IMG submission 146191) | Freshwater microbial communities from Lake Tanganyika, Tanzania - TA2015016 Mahale Deep Cast 400m | ecosystem: Environmental > Aquatic > Freshwater > Lake | place: Tanzania: Lake... | reverse complement strand
TGCCTGCTGAGGCTGCTTTCGCCTTGAGACGCTTTGGAAGGCAGGAAGGGAGCAAGGCAGGAAGGCAGGAAGGCAGCAGGGCAGAAAGGCAGCAAGGGATTGGGGAGCAAGGCAGCAAGGGAGCAAGGGAGCAAGGGGACGGCCGTCACCCCTTCCTGCCTTCCTGCCTTGCTGCCTTGCTGCCTTCCTGCCTTCCCTTGCTGCCTTTCTCCCTTGCTGCCTTTCACCAATAATACCAACCTTTATCATCAGGTGCGCGATTTCCCGCCCGGTGGGAACGGAATGGCGAGGGGGATAGTCCTGTTCGGGGCCCCGGGCGCGGGCAAGGGTACGCTGGCCGACAAGATAAAAAAGGTATTCCCGGTGGTCCACGTGAGCACGGGGGACCTCCTGCGCGAGAACGTGCGCCGCGGGACCGAGGTCGGGAAGAAAGCCAAGGGATTCATGGACCAGGGGAAGCTCGTCCCCGACGACATCGTCATCGCGATGGTCAGGGAGCGCATCGGAAAGGACGACGCGAGAAAGAGCGGCTTCATGCTCGACGGATTCCCGCGGACGGTGGAGCAGGCGCAGGCCCTCGACAAGGTCGCAAGGATTGACGCCGTCTTGGTCATCGACATAAAGAAGGAGGATTTGCGCAAGCGCATACTGGGCCGGCGCTCCTGCACGAAGTGCGGGAAGATATACAACATCTACAACGAGAGGCTCAGGCCGAAGAGGGAGGGCTTCTGCGACAACGACGGGACGAAGCTCATGCAGCGCGACGACGACAACGAGGACACCTTCGAGAAGAGGTGGAACACCTACCTGGGCCAGTCGGAGCACGTCATCGACTATTACTCGAAGAAGGCGGGGCTGGTCAGGCGCTTGGACGGGACGCGGACGATGGACCTGAGCGAGGAGGAGCTGAGGAAGGCGCTTAGCTAGCCACGCATCGCAAAGCGCAAAGGCTCAAGGCGCGAGGAGCGAGGCCGGCCCGGCCCTGCAGGCGAAAGGTTTTAAAGCCACCGACGCCTCCAGACTGCAGGGTCGGAAAAGGATGGCGAGGGCCGGGTCCGGAAGGCCGAAAAGTGCGAGACTGCCGCCATACGTGAGGGAGCTGTTTTGGGAGTACGGACCACGGGGCGTCAGCTGGAGCCGGCACCGCGGATTCATCGTGAAAAGGATCCTTTCCGACGGGGAGTCGAGGGCCCTGCGATGGCTCCGGAGGAACATGACGGACGGGGAGCTCAGGCGGTGGTTCCGGGAGACCAGAGGCCGGGCCTTGGACCCTCCCCGTCTCCGCTACTGGGAGGTGGTGCTGGGGCTGCCCAAAAAGGAGGTCGACGGGTGGATTCGCTCGATGAGGAAGGGCCCCTGGCACCGGAGGCCCGGCGCATGAAATGGCACCCGGAGGCCCTGGCGCCCTCCCAGAAACTGGCCCTTCGGGACCTGGGCGGCATTGCCGAGGCCAGGGGATTCTATCTGGCCGGCGGCACGGCCGTGGCCCTGTATCTGGGCCACAGGCTGTCGGTCGACCTGGACTGGTTCACCGACGGAAGGATCGAGGACGAATCCCGCCTGGCCGGCCAGTTGAGGGAGGCGGCGCCGCGGCTTGCCGTGGAGAAGCTCTCCCGGCAGGCGCTCAACTGCAGCGTCCGCAATGTCCGGTGCAGCTTCATCGCCCTTCCCTACAGGCTGATGCGGCCGACCCTGGAGCTGCCCGGTTTCGGCTGCCGCATCGCCGCCCTGGACGACCTGGCCGCGATGAAGCTGGCGGCTGTCGCCCAGCGGGGCGCAAGGAAGGATTTCATCGATGTATTCGCGCTGGCGCGGGAGCACCGGCCGCTCGGGGAGCTTGTCCGGCTCTACGAGAGAAGGCATGGGTTCGCGGGGTCGGCCCACCTGATGAACGCCCTGGTCTATTTCGACGACGCCGAGGGGGACCCGATGCCAAGGATGCTTTGGAAGATCAGGTGGGGCAAGGTGAAGGATTCCATCAGAGGATGGGTCAGGCGGATGGCGATGGAGGACCGCCGGGGCTAGGGTCGTTCCGTGCCGGTGCCGGTATCCGGCCGGCCAAAAAATCGTTCGGGCGCGAGGGGATCAGCCCTTCGGGGCCCCACCCATACGGTTGTCATGCCCCAACCCGGAGGACGCTTCTGCGTCCTCCTTGCCTCGATGAGCTCCCTTCGGTCGCTCATCTTCGGAGCATTGGCGAAAATACCACGAATTCCGACCGGCGCGGTTGCGCCGGTGGCCGTCCTCCGGACGGCCATGGCCCGATCGCCCAGATGGGGTCCCTCTCCCGAACCCAGAGCGCCTCTACCGATAGTGGATTTACCCCGAAAAATGGCCCCATATCCAGGAAGGGAGATGGTCATCTGGAAGAATTGGAGCGTTCAACACCCTACACAAGGGCAGCGGATGCCGGTCGTCACACCTTCCGCCTTGTGCCATCAATAAAACAGTCATGGTTCCGGATACCCTGACACGTAGATAATATAAAATCACCGGACCCAGATGCGGATGGGCAGGGGAATACTGATGACCATCGGGATACTGAGCGCGGGCATCCTCATCGGAATCGGAATAGGCCTCATGGTGAAGTACATACTCGACGGCATCTTCGGCCGGGACGCCAAGATCATCAAGGAGCTCGAGGCCGAGAACGAGAGCCTGCGCGCCCGGATAAAGGAGTACGAGTCAGGCCATTGAGGGGCCCGGATGGAGGACGGGGAAAAGCCGCGCCAAGACGACGGCCCGGACGGGGCCGGTTCGGGATCACGGCCCGACGGGGGCGGGGAGCCGGAAGGCCCGAGGGAGACCCTCGAGGAGACCATCGCCCGCCTCAAGAGGGAGGCCCTTGCGAGGTCAACTCCGGAGGGACCACCCGCTAGCGGCCGGGAGGGGGAGGAGCAAGAGGGGGATGAGGCGAAGGCTGGCGGCAAGGAGGAAGCGGCGGAAGACGAGAAGGAGGAAGCGGACGCCGGCGGCAAGGACGGGGCGGAGGAGGAGACGGAGGCGGATGACGGCGAGAAGGGGGAATCGGAGCCCTCCGGAAAGGAGGAGGGCGGCAGGAAGCCACGGGCCCGGCGGTCAAGGAAGGCCCGGCGGGTCGCGGCCGCGGTTCCGGTTGCCCCGGCGGCAACGCCCCGGGAACCGCCGGTTCCTGCGTCCGGGCTACCGCCGGCACCTGCGTCCCCGGCACCGCCGCCGCCAGCGTCTGCGAGGCCGGCCCATGAAGGCGCCGGCTTCTGGCGCGCCGGCGGGGCGGGAAAGGACAGGATCGCAGACTCATCGGGGGATTCGAGTCGGAGAGAGAGGAGGGTTCGCATGACCAGCGAGAGGAGAATTGGAAGGGTGATAGGAACTGGGCTCGGCCTGGTGTTGATCATCTTCGCGGTGTTGGGCATCGTGCTCGACATGCTCGAGGTCATACCCGCGGGCCACAAGGGCGTCATCATCACCTCGCCGGGAGGGCCGTCGGACATCGAGATCAACGAGGGCTACCAGTTCGACACCCGCTATATCTGGGCCGACGTCGTCGTCGTGGAGTACAGGACCCAGACTGTGCACTTCATCGGGCAGGACTACGCCGACGACGAGAAGGGCTCGGTGCAGATAATCACAAACGACTCCATGCCCATCTTCCTGGACCTCTCCGTGATATACCACATCCAGGAGGACAGGGTCGCCGACCTCGTCTTGGAGAACGGGGTGGACTACCAGCACCGCATCATCTACCCGTACGTCCGGTCGATAGCCAGGGACGTCGCCAGCCGCTACCAGGCGCTGGACATCATCGGCGAGAAGCGCTCCGCCGTGGAGACCACCATCCAGCAGAACATCATAACCAAGCTCGCCGAGAAGTACATCATCGTCGAGGGCGTGCCGATGCGCGACGTGCGCATCCCGGCCAATCTGGAGTCGGCCATAATAAACAAGAAGGTGGCCGAGCAGAACGTGCTCACCGAGCAGTACAACCTCATCGCCCGGCAGTACATCGCCAACCAGACCATAGTCAACGCCCAGGCCAACGCCACTGCCTACATCATCGAGCAGACCGGGTTCGCCAACGGGACCGTGGTCCGGGCCGTCGGGCAGGCCCAGGCGATGGAGAGGATAATCGCCGCGCTCAACAGCACCGACCTGAGCAACCGGACCAAGGACTACCTGACCTGGGCCTACATCCAGGCCCTGACCGACCCCAACACGAAGGTCAAGTTCGTCGTGGTCCCGGCGTCGGGGGCGCCGATAATACTGGACGTCTCGGGGGAGCAGCGTTAGGTCCCCACGGCACACCGGGGACAGTCGTTGGTTGCATAACGGACTAGCCAACGCCACGACCCACGATGCCGATTCCTGGCAAGGTGTCCACCATGATGCAATCGAAAAAAAGGGCCTCGCCCTGATCGGTCGTCCAGCCCGTACAGGGGTGTCCAAATCCAGATGGGCAATGTTTATATTTATAGTCCATAATTGAGTTCGAGACAGGATGATGTTTCAGGAAGGAGGCCCTTGAATTTGCCTAAGGGACCTGCAATATCCCCTCGGACAATGATGCTTCTTGACAGGTTCGGACCATTCGGGAGCGCGATTGGAGGCCTGATCGGATTCACATCGATAATGGTCTCTTCCTATATTGGAGGCCCGATAGGAATCTTTACCATCCTTGCATGGATTCTTCCGTACGCCCTCAATACATGCGTTCACAGGAGATATTTAGTATTTTCAATGGCTGCTTTCGCAGGTTTGGTCGGAACCCTCGTGGGGGGAATAATCGGGGCGGGTCTGGTCTTTTTCATGGGGCTATCGTCATGGGCGGCTCCAAACTTAATAATTGTATCTGCCTTGCCGGCATGCTTCATGATATTCCTTATGTTGGGAGGAATGGTCGTGATGCCCGTCTCCTATGGATTGATGATTTTCTTGGAACTCGAATATAGTATGCTGATTCCGTGGGCATTCTGTATCATGGTGTTTTCGTACGTATTTTCCCGGCAGGTTTGCGAACACTCACGACAAGTTGAGTGGCGACAACATTTCCGAAGTTTTGATCAGAAGCGACAACGACATTATGTGTTGTATGGTCAATATCCAAAATAGCCACAGTCGTCTTGTCTAAAGGCCGCGGTTTTTCGAGCAGTTCGGAATCTCGATATGGGGCAAACGACGTGGGGCTCGGGCCAGTACGAATCTCATAGGGCCGGCATACGGGTTCTATTGTCGGACATATCACTGCGTGTGGTGCCGCGTGTGGGTCTAAACAGGGGTGTCTTTCAGGGCATTCTGTCATGAAGGCCGTTTGTTTTATGCGGGGGAGGAGATTCGAACTCCCGAAGCTCTACGCACAGGCTCCTAAGGCCTGCCCCTTTGGCCGCTCGGGTACCCCCGCTCGGCAATGGAATGCCCGACGCCGCATTAATGGTTTGCGCTCCCGGCCCGGCCCCTCAGTAGCAGTCCAGCTCCGATATCTGGAAGCGGTCGTGCTCCATGTCCAGAAGCTCCGGCAGGCGGCCGAATCCCTCCCGCCTCCCGAGGTCGACGGCCATCAGCGTGCCCCAGGATTCCTCCAAATCGGAGAACCCGGCCTCGACGAGGGCCCCCACCTCCCTGCCGCGGGCGAACCCGACGAAATCCAGAAACTCCGGTCGGAACCGTCGCACCAGCGCCTGGACGCAGCCGGGTATGTCCCCCGGGTCCGGGCAGCAGAGCTCCATCAATGTGATCGAGCCCCGGTCCCGTCTCCCCAGGACGTGGCCCACCGGCCGGGAGCCCCGGTGGAAGGTCCCGGACAGGTTGACCCGGGTCACGAACCAGAGGTTCCGCAACTCCAGGAAACCCGGCCGGCGCCTCACGAAACCCAAAAGCCTCCGGCAGTACCGCCTGTGCGACCGCACCAGGGCGGCCGTCCCGCGCGCCGGCCGGAAGGCCGCCCCGCCCCGGGCCCTCCCCGACCGCTTCCATGCCCCCCTGCGGAAGGGCAAAAGGTCGCGGTATCCCAGCCTCCTGTACAGTCCGTATGCGACGAACGACTTGCTCGTGCCGAGGAGGCAGTACCTCGCTCCGCGCTCCCGCAGCCGCCGGTGGCCCTCGAGCATGAGCCCGGTGGCGATGCCGCGCAGCGCGGAGAGCGGCCGCGTGCACACGCCCCAGACGAACCCGATATCCATCCTGCCTTCGGTCGTCTCGACCGGCACCACCACGGTGCCCACCTGGCCCACGGCCCGGCCGTCCTCGACCGCATATAGCGCGAAGTAATCCGGAACATGCGGGTCCAGCCTGCGTATCCTCCGGACCTTCGTGGCGGTGGGGTGCCACCCGAAGGCGACGTTGTTGAGCGCCGTCACCTGCGCCGGGTCGATCTCGTCGTAACAGGTTATCTTCATCGGCTCACGGGTTCCACCCGGTCGCGGGTCATTCCGCCGGCATCCGACCGGTCATCAGTGCAGCCTCTCCTTGCAGTACGGGCAGAACCGGGGGGGCTTGGGGAAGTTGAGCTCCTTGCCGCAGTACGGGCAGATGCTCATCGCCGGAGCGCCCGTCGACAATTGGCCCCGGCTCACCACCGCTCCCGACACGGCCGCGTCCTTCATCTCGACGACCTCCACCGGCTCCCCTCCCGCTCCGACCCCGGCCGTCTCGCCCTCCATCTCCTTCTTCAGCGTATCCTTGCTGTCGGCGCCCATGTCCGTGAACGAGCGGCTTATCACGCTGTCTTTGATCTCTATCTTTATCTCGCTCTTGGGGGTCTTGCGGATGTCCTCGCGGATGGAGTTTATCATCCCCTCGAAGGAGCGGGCCAGCTCGCCCATCTCGTCGGGGCGGTCGGTGAGCTCGGTCTCGACGTTGAGCTCGCCCGAGTCGAACATCTTCTCGTCCAGCTCGCCGGTGCCTATCTTCGCCGCAAGGTCCGAAAGCCGCTTGATGGGCCGCACGATGCGCCCGGCCACCGCCATCCCCAGGACCACCGCGAGCACGATGGCCACCGCGTCTATCGCCACCACCTGGTAGATGGTCGTCGAGGTGAGCGAGTTTATCTCGTCTTGGGTGTCCCGCACGGGGCGGCTCACCTCGTCCACCGGTATGACGACCCCGAGGGAGAGCCCGGTCGAGGGGACGGGCGCGTAGGCGAGGTGGTACCCCTTTCCGTCCGAGTAGACCACTTTCTGGAGGCCCTTTTCGCCGGCCCTCATCCTGGCCAGGGCCGAGCTGAACTGGGGGCTCGCCGTCTCCAGGCTGGTTATGGGGACCGGATTCCCATCGCTCGCCCCCATGGCCGCCACGAGGTCCCTGTGGGCGATGGCGTCGCCGGCGGAATTGATGAGGAAGGCGTGGCCCGTGCCCAGCACGCTGACCTCGAGCACCTCCGCCACCACGACGTCCAGCGTCACGTCGATTCCGATGACGCCGATGAACTCCGGCCCGGCGTAGACCGGCGCCACGCAGGAGATTATCCAGCCGTTGCCGACCGTGTCGTAGTAGGGATCGATCCAGACCGGCTTCCTGGCCGGGTCGCGGCCCGGCGTCGCCGCCCTGAAATACTCCTCCGATGACTCGTCCCAGTCGGCGGTGACCTTTCCCGAGGCGATCTGCGCCCCCCAGTCCAGCGGGGGCTCCTGGTACGAGGTCGAGGGGCCCCCCGAGCGCACGAACCAGGTCGCGACGACGTTTGGCTTGTTCCGTTCGTAGGTGGGCGCGAGCATCTTGTCCAGGAGCATCGTCGAGTTCATCTCGGCGCTGACCCAGGAGGCGTACACCGGGTCGGAGGCCGCCTTGGAGACCACGGAGCGGTTCAGGTAGGGCGAGCTGGCGAGCCTGTGGTCCCAGTCCGCCCAGGAGCCGTTGCCCTCGCCGGCGCTGGTGTTGAGGTAGCCGTAGGCGGGCAGGTTCGCCGCGAGATTCGTCGCGTACCGGAACGCCGGGTAGGCCGGCCGGCCGTACCTGTCCCGGTTGGTGAATAGGTCGCTTGCGTACGACTGGAGCATGGTGGCGTCCTTCCGGATGCCCAGGAAGAACCCGTCGGAGAACCCGGCCTTGTCCCGGGCGATGTCCCGAAGGTGCGTCTCGGCCTGGGATTCGAGGGCGTCAGTGCTCTCCTCCACCGACCGCTTCCCGACTCGGCCCATCTCGTAGGAGGAGACGGCCCCCAGGAACACCAGTGGTATGAGCGACAGCACGACGAACGCAGCCAGGATCTTCTCCCGGATGCCTATCCTCTCGCGGTCGGCCATGCTCAGGCCTCCGGGACGAATCCTTCCACCTTCTCCTCTTCCTCGAACAGCATCTCCACTTCCTTGTAGGCGCTCTTTATCGCCGCGCCGATGTCCACCTGGCCCTCCTCGGAGACGTGGATGTACTTCCCCCGCGGGCCCGCGATCCTCGTCATCGCGCTCTCGTCGACCTCCTCGCCCACCCCGATTATTATTATCGTGGCGTTGACGCCTATCTGGTCGACGTAGGTGGTGATGTCCTTGACGCCCGACCGCCTCACCGCCCCCATCCCGAACTTGTAGCTCGTGTTGTCGTCGCCGTCCGTGAGGGCCACGACCCAGAGGCTGGAGTCCTTGCCCATCAGGCGGAAGTGGTCCAGCGCGTCACCCACGGCGTCGTAGAAGGAGGTCATGCCCCGCGTGGTGATGCCCCACACGGTCCGCTCGAAGCGCTCCTCGTTGCCCCGCTTCTTGGAAAGCTTCATGAGGAGCTCCGACTCCGACGAGAACGCTATCACGGCCACGTTGTCGTCCTCGTAGACCTTGCTCCGGAACAGGTTGACGGCCCCCTCCCGGGCGGCCTCCATCTTGGGCCCGGACATGCTGTCGGAGCGGTCAAGGACGAATATAACGGTCTTTCGCGAGGTCTCGACCCTGGCCCGGATCGCGCGGTACTTGGACAGGAAGTCGGCCGCCTTGTCCTTCTCGCCCAGCGCCTCGTAGATCTTGTGCAGGTTGACGAAGTCGTTGGCAAGGCCGCGCTTGTCCTCGAGGTCCAGGCTTATCTTGAGCGACCGCAGGGAGCAGCGCAGCGCCTCGTCGTAACGGCCCTGCCGGGTGTATATCACGGCCATGTTGTTCAGCCGCGAGCTCATCCCGCGGACATTGCCCGTCTCCTCGTCGAGGGCCAGCGCCTCCCGGAAGAGCTCCATCGCCCTGGCGTCGTTGCCCTGGGCCTGGTAGACGATGCCGATGTTGTTGAGGCGGGTGGCGATGCCCTCCTTGTCGGAGAGCTCCCGGTCGATGGAGAGCGCCGCGGTGTAGTGCTCCATCGCCTTCTCGAGCCGTCCCATGCTCTTTTGGGTGATGCCGATGTTGCTCAGCCGGTTCGCCTCGCCCTTCCGGTCGCCCCGCCTCCGGTCGATCTCGAGCGCCCTCGCGTAGTGCTCGAGCGCCTTGCCGTACTCCTTCCAGCCGCGGTAGATGTTGCCCAGGTTGTTTTGGCACATCGCCTGCCCCTTGCGGTTCTCGGTGGCCTCGAAGAGCAGGAGCGCCGAGGTGTAGTTCTCGAGCGCCTTGTTGGAGTCGCCCTCGTAGTAGGCGATGTTGCCCAGCCGGAGCGTCACGAGGATGTTCTGGAAAGAGCGCGCCAGGGTGCGCAGCTCGTCCTTGTAGCGCGACGCGAGGTTCACGTTGAGGTTCCCCTCGCTGACCGAGCGCGCGGCGTCGGCGAGCTCCTTGATGGGCCGGACGATGCGGTTGGCGAGCACCACCCCCACGCCGATCACCATGACTATCGCGATGGCGTCGATGAGCAGCATGAGCTCCTTGGTGCGCTCGTTCTGGTCGTTCATCCGGGCCTCCACGGCCTTGATCGGCCCGGTGACCTCCTCGACCGGGATGACCACGCCGATGCACCAGCCCGCGGACGGGACGGGCGAGAAGGCCACGTAGCGCTCCCGGCCGTCGGAGTAGGCGACCTTGAGGATGTTCCTCTCGCCGTTCCGCATGCGCGCCACGACGTCTTGGAACGAGGCCGAGCCGGTCTCGAGCTCGGTGAGCGGGACCACCGGGTCCTCGCCGGCCGAGAGCTTGGCCTGGATGGCCCCCTCCAGGTCCTTGTGGGCCACCGCGTTGCCGTCGCGGTCCACGAGGAAGGCGTGGCCGCTCTGCATGACCTTCACCCCGAGCACCGCGTCCTCGATGGCGTCGAGGGTGAGGTCGATGCCGACCACGCCGATGAAGTCCGTGCCCCGGTAGACGGGCGCCACGCAGCTGACCAGCCAGCCGTTGCCCACGGTGTCGTAGTAGGGCGGGACCCACACCACCTGCTTCCCGGGGTTGCGCGCCGGGGCCGCTATCTGGTAGTACTCCTCCTCCGACTCGTTCCAGGAGGGGGTCTTCTCCCCTTTGGCGAGGAGCTCCCCCCAGTCCAGGGGTGGCTGCGAAAAGCAGGTCGATATCCCCCCGGCGCGGGAGAACCAGGTGAGCACCACCGCGGGCTGGCTCTTCTCGTAGAGCGGCCGGAGGACGAGGTCGAGCTGCATAGTGGTGTTGAGCTCGTGGGAGACCCAGGCGGCGTACGCCGGGTCGGACCCGGCCCGCTTCACGACCGACGAGTTGAGGTAGGGGCTCCCCAACAGCTTGTGGTCCCAGTCCGCCCAGGCGCCGTTTGCCCCGCCGGCGCTCTGGTTGACGTAGCCGTAGGGCGGAAGGGCCGGCGAGAGCGGCTTGCCCGAATAGACATATGACGGGTAGCCCTCCCCGTACTCCGGACGGCGGTCGAACAGGTCCTCGGCGTACCTGCGCAGCGCCGCGGTGTCCGAGCGGATGCCCGAAAGGAACTGATCGGTCGTGTCGGCCTGGTCGGAGGAGAGGTTGAGCAGGTGGGCCACCTGCTCCCGCTCGAGCGCCCCCACGCTCCCCTCGGTGGCGGTGGTCCCGACCTTCTTTATCCCGAAATAGGAGATGCCGCCCAGAATGGACATCGGAACCAGCAGGAGCACCACGAACGCGACGAGAATCCTTTCCCGTATCCCGAGGCGCAAATCCCCCGACCCCTTTCCCAGGCTCCGTCCATCGGGGTGTGCGTATTTGAAGTTTGGGAAAAAATGGCGGGAAGGCGGCAAGGCAGCAAGGGAAGGCAGGAAGGCAGCAAGGCAGCAAGGGAAGGCAGGAAGGCAGCAAGGCAGCAAGGGAAGGCAGGAAGGGACGACGGCCGCCTTTCGATCCCTTCCTGCCTTCCTGCCTTTCCCCCTTCCCCCCGCTGCCCCACCGCTCCCTGCTCCCCGCTCCCCTTTCCCGCGCGATAGTTTTAAGAGCGGAAATCCTAATTCCCGTCCATGGCCGAGAACTCGCCGCTGATGCCACGAAAAGCATTCTTCACCAAGGGCAACGGCAAGCACACCGAGAAGCTCACGAGCTTCGAGATGGCGCTGCGGGACGCCCAGATAGAGAAGTTCAATTTGGTGCGCGTCTCTTCAATCTATCCCCCCGGGTGCCGTCTCGTCTCCCGCGAGGAGGGGCTCAAGGACCTCTCCCCGGGGCAGCTGGTCTTCGTCGTCATGAGCGACTCCTCGTCCAACGAGCCCAACCGCCTCGTCGCCGCCGCGATAGGCGCCGCGATACCGCTGGACACCACCGCCTACGGCTACCTCAGCGAGCACCATGCCTACGGACAGAACGAGCAGCAGGCGGGCGACTACGCCGAGGACCTGGCGGCGGTCATGCTGGCCTCGACCCGGGGCATCACCCTCGACATCAACAAGGACTACGACGAGCAGAAGGACATTTTCGTCATCGGCGGCAAGCACGTCAAGACGCGCAACGTGACCCAGTCGGCGGTCTGCGACAAGAACGGCCTTTGGACCACGGCGGTCGCCGCCGCCGTGTTCATATGCGGGCCATGAGGATAGCGCTGACGGGGACCCCCGGCACGGGCAAGAGCGCCGTCGGCCGGGAGCTCGCGAGGCTGGGGCTTTCGGTCGTTTCCCTCAACTCGTTCGCCAGGGGGCGGGGTCTTCTCGGCGTCCGCGACCGCGCCCGGCGCACGCGGGAGATGGACCTGGCCGGGCTCGGCCGGGCCCTCGAACGCGAGCTCCCCGCGGGCAAGGGGGTCTTCCTCGAGGGCCACGTCGCCCACCTCCTGGAGGTCGACCACGCGGTCGTCTTGCGCTGCAGCCCGCCGGTGCTCCGCCGGAGGCTCGCGGCCCGGAGGTACCCGGCAGCGAAGGTCCGGGAGAACAGCCTCGCCGAGGCCCTGGACGCCATCACTGCAGAGGCGGTCGCCCGGCTGGGCCGGCGCCGCGTTTCCGAGCTGGACACCACGCGCCGCACCGCCGCCTCGGTCGCCAGCGACATCGCCCGTCTCTCGCGGGGCCGCTTCCGCGGCGCCGCCCGGCTGCGGCCGGGTCGAATCGACTGGTCCGGTGACATATTGCGGAACGCCGGCTACTACTCGGCCGCCCGGGCCGGCCGCGCCGCGGGAACACCGAAACACTAATTACCGCATACAAGATAACTCGGTGGCGGCTTGGGCGGACTGGGCGATGGTGCTTGAGGAATACCGGCGGCAGGCGGACCCCTACCTTAATCCGGTAGCCGCGTATTTCGTGCGGACCCACCCCAACACCATGACCTGGCTCGCGTTCGTGTTCGCCGTCCTGGCGGGGCTCACGTTCGTCGCCTCCAACTTCCTGGGCGAGTACTCCACGGCCGCGCTCCTCCCTGCCGCCGTCCTCATCTTCCTGAACGGCATTTTCGACGCCCTCGACGGCAAGGTGGCGCGGCTTGCCAAGCGCGAGTCCCGGCGTGGCGACTTTTTGGACCACGTGCTCGACCGCTACGCCGACTTCTTCATAATCGGGGGGATCACGGTCAGCCCCTTCTGCGACCCCTGGATCGGCGTGCTCGCCATCCTGGGGGTGATCTTCGCCTCCTACATGGGGACGCAGGCGCAGGCCGTGGGGATAAGGCGCGACTACAGCGGCCTCCTGGGCCGCGCCGACCGGCTGGTGCTGCTCATCCTCCTGCCCCTGGTGCAACTGGCCCTCGAGTCCGCCAGGCTCATACCGCAGTCCCACCACTTCCCCGTCCGGGCCGGCGGGATGACGATCAACCTCTCCGTTATCGAGATCCTGATGATATGGTTCGCCATCGCCGGGAACACGACCGCGCTCCAGAGGGCCCGGGCGAGCTGGAAGGAGCTTGGACGGCGGGAGGGCCGGGCAGAGCCCCCGGCCGTGCCGGACGCCGCGCGGGAACCCGCCCCCGCCACCATCGAGGAGACCGAGGAGCAGCTTGACCGGGGCCGGCTGGACCTCGCCGAGGCCACGGCCAGGCTCCGCGACGCCCGCCTGGCCATCGAGAGGGACATGCGCGGCCTGAGGGAGAAGGAGATAAGGCTCCGGAAGCTCGAAACGCGCATCCAGCGGCGGCAGACGGAGGCCCGGAGGAAATGACCGCCCGGGCGCGCCTCGCCGCGGTGCTCCTGGCCGCCGCGGTCCTTCTGGCCGCCACGGTCTCGCTGGCCGCCTGCCTCCCGGCGGGAGCGGCCGCCGAGAGGCCGCGGGCCCCGGGGCTCTCCGTCTCCATCACGCTCCCGGTGAACGGGACCCCGGTGAAGGGGGAACGGGAGATCAGCGGCACCGCCTCCGGGCCGGAGGGCGTCGCCCTCGCCGTCAGCATCTCCATCGACGGGGGACCGTGGCTCCCGACGGACGGCGCCGAGAGCTGGTCTTGGCACTGGAGCACGTACGCTTTCAAGGACGGGCAGCACGACGTCACCGCCCGCGTGACTGATGGGTCCGAAGAGGCGTTCGCCTGCGCCACGTATTACATCTCGAATGACGGCCCGCTCCTGCGGCTCGGGAAGGTGGACCCGGTGAACGCGAGCGTGCTGCTGCACGCGAGCGCCGTCGCAGAGTTCCACGTCAGGGTCGATACCGAGTACATGGGTACTGTGAGCATCGAGTGGGTCCTCGACAACGTTTCCGTGAACACCGGCGGCGCCAACTGGTACAACTTCAGCGCCCCCGCCTACGGGCCCGGGCCCCACGTCCTCGAGTTCAGGGCCTCGGCCGAGGGGCTTGCGGACGCCGTCTTCCGCTGGAACATCACGGTCCTGCCGCCGGCCCTCCGGCCCCGCATCGAGGGTTTCGGGCCGGCCGACCGGGAGATACTGGTCTACCGCGGGGACCACGTCCGTTTCAACGTCTCGGCCACCGACCCGCAGAATCTGGGCCTGACCTACCGCTGGACGGTGGACCGGGCCCCGGCGCCGGGCAACGTCTCGGTCCACAACATGACGCTGTCGTTCGACGCCCCCGGCGTCCACTCGGTCGAGGTCACCATCGCAAACCGCGAGACCAACACCACCTGCCGGTGGAACGTGACCGTCGAGGATGCGCCCGCGCTCGGGCCCTGGGACGTCGCCCCCTGCACCGTCTACATGATCATCGGGCTCATCCTGGGCGTCTGGTACGGGCGCAGGAAGAATGGATGAAAAGGCGCGGGGCGCAAGGCGCAAGGCGCGAGGCTTGAGGTACAAGGGACAAGGCGCAAGGGACACGGGGGAGGGAGCAAGGCAGCAAGGGAGCAAGGCAGCAAGGCAGCAAGGGAGCAAGGCAGCAAGGGAGAAAGGGACGATGGCACCATATACCCTTTCTGCCTTTCTGCCTTTCTGCCTTTCCCCCTTGCGCCCTGCGCCCTGCGCCTTGCGCCCTCCCCTTCACAGCTCTATCTTGTCGAAGATCTGGTCCTTGTCGCGGGCGTTGACGATGCCGACCACCTCGACGTGGTCCTTGATGCCCGATGTCCGGATCTTGCCGCCAAGGACGTTCTGTATCTGGAAGACGCCCGCCGAGCAGCTCATGTGGACAAGAATCCGGACCGGTTTCTCTTCGCCCTTGAGTATGGTGACATCGTCTATCGCCATCGCCGAGATCGAGTGGATGTCCTTCTTCCCCTTCTTGAACGGAATCCGGGCGCGCCCGCAGGCCATGTCCGAGCCGTCCCCGACCTTGACGCACCCCCCCTCGATGCTGATGGACTCCACCGCCTCGTCATGGGTGTAGACCGCCTCGAGCGTCTGGGCCTTGAGGCGGGCGAGCTTGCGGCGCTCCCTCCCGTAGAGGTCCAAAAGCGATGAATCCAGGAAGTCCTCGCAGAGCGCCACCGTGTGCAGGAAGTGGACGTCGCGGTGGATGGCGTTGCCCAGGTCGTGCACGTAGGCCGCGCACATCACGACTGCCTCGGCGTCGTCGTAGCCGCCCGTCTTCTCCGCGACCGTGTTCGGCGGGACCCCGGCGTCGTTGAGCAGCCGGAGCACCTGGACGGCGTTCCGGGCGACTATCCGGGAGTGGGTGAGCCCGTGGTCGTTGTAGCCCATGCGGCCGACGACCACGGTGTTGGCGTGCTCCAACGTCCCCTGGATGAACTCGTCGCGCTCGAGGCGCTCCAGGAGCATCCGGGCCTTGGGGTTGCCCCCGACAAGCCCCACGAGCTCGTTTTTCGCCTTCAGGCCCATGTTGACGTAGACCGGCCTTCCTTCCTTCCTGCCCATCTCACTCCTCCTCCCTTCCGTCGCCCTGCTTGTCCCGCTCCCCGCCGGGCCCGACCGAAAGGTACGGGCTCCGCACCGTGCGGTAGAGCTCCTCGGCGGTCTTGCGCCCCACGCCCTTCACCCGGGCCAGCTCCTCGACGCCGGCGTTGAAGACGTTGTAGACGCTGCCCAGCTGCGCAAGCAGCCTCTGCGAGAGCGTGCCCGAGACGTGGGGCAGGCCCTCGACGATGAACTGCTGCCTCTCCGGGAGCGAGAGGGAGCCCTTCTCGCCGCGTATGGCCGGCGCCCGCCCCCCGGCGAGCTCGCGCTTGGCGATCGCCAGAAGCAGTCCGGCTGTCTCCCGTTCGTCCCGGGTGAAGACGGTCGGGATGCCAAAGTCCGTCACTATGGAGGCCAGCGTGCCCAGGATGGACTCCTGGCTCACGCCGCCGGCCCCGAAGAGGTTCTCGCCCTCGATGACGAGCAGGGGGCGCGCGTAGGCGCCCTTCAGGTCCCGGACCTGGCCGAAGAGCCTGCCCCCGAGCAGCGAGCCGACGAAGTCCTTGACCTCCTTGCGCTCCGCGGCGACCCGGTCGGAGAGGATGAAGTCGCCCACCGGGAGCTGCCGGGCAAGGACGCGCGCCCCGCCGCGCGAGAGCTCCCGCACCACGCCCGAGTTGAACTCGCGGTGGTCGACGATTATCGTGAGCGGCTCGGGCGCCTCCTCGGGGAAGTCGCCCAGGCTGCGCTGGCCCTTCGTCGAGAGCGCCCCGGGCGCACTGGCCTGACCGGCGGGGGCGAAAGCCCGCTTCCGTTCGGCGGCCTCCGTTCCCGGGGCGGCTCCCGCGGCAGAGGCCGCCCTCGGCGGCCCCCCGAAGCCGTGGCCCTCCAGTATCTCTATCGCCCGGCGCCGGAAGTCACCGTCGCCGGCCGGCCCGGAGGAGGGGGTCGGGAGAGCGCCTCTCGGTCCTTGGTCCCCGGACGCCGCATCCGCCGGCCCGGGCGCCGCCTCCTCCGGTCCGTTCGACTCCTCGGCCGGCCCGGCCTCCGCCTCCTCCGGCGCGCACCCGTTCGACGGCCGGAACTCCTCCTCCGGCGCCCCGCCCTGCGGGAACCCGACCGATATGTCCCGGGCCAGCTGCCTGCGGAGCGTCTCGAGCTCCTGCATCATCTTGCGCTCCTTGTTGCGCGCCGACCAGAAGTAGTGCTCGTCGCGGGTGCCGCGGGCCATGAGGATTACCACCTTGCCGGGCATCTTGCGACCAGTGCGGCCGCGGCGCTGGATGGTCCTTATCTCCGAGGGCACCGGCTCGTAGAACACGACGAGCTCGGTGGACGGGATGTCGAGCCCCTCCTCCCCGACCGAGGTCGCCACGAGGGTGTTGAACTCGCCCCGCTTGAACTTCTCGATGAGCTCCGCCTGCTCCTTCTGGGAGAGCCCCTCGTCCTCGCCCCGCGTCGCCTGGCCCACGAAGCGCGCCGGCCTGCACCCCGCAACCTTCTCCAGCCGGGCCGCCACGAGCTCGGAGGTGTCGCGGTAGTGCGTGAAGACGATCACGCGGGAACGGGGGTTGCGGCGGAGCTCGCTGCCCACGACCAGGCAGACCTTCTCGAGCTTGGGGTGCTCGAGTTCCAGGTGGTTGGCGAGGTAGCGGGCCTTGATGACGTCCTCGTCCTTCATGACGATGGAGGCCGACCGGGAGGGGCCGCGCCCGGTGGCCTTCTCCTCCATCCGGTCCAGGTAGTTGCGCAGGGCCGCCGTCCCCTGCGTCTCGATGAGCTCGAGGGCGTGGTTTATCTGCACGGCGGCGGCCTGGACGGCGGCGGCGCGGAAGAGCGCCTGGGGAGGCCGGGGCGCCGCCTGGGCCATCCGCTGGCGTATCGTGCGCTGCGCCTCCAGGAGCTCCTTCATCGAGTGGCGCTCGCCCTTGCGCAGGAGGCCGAAGTCCTGGAGGAACTTCACCTGGCGCTTGAACGCGCTCCTGAGGAATCCGAGCACCCTCATCATCTCGGGCGGGACCTCCACGGTGAGCCAGTGGACGCGGATGTCGTGGACGTAGGGCCTGACGTCCGGGTCGTGCTCGCGCCTTATCTCCACCCGTTGCATGTCCAGGTTCTTGCAGACCTCGAGGATCCTGGCCGCGGTGCTCCCGGGCGAGGCGGTGATGCCGAGGGCGAGCCCGCCCTTCGCCCGGTACTTCTCGGCGATGAAGACGTAGGCGTAGTTGCCCACCGCCCGGTGGGCCTCGTCGAATATTATGAGGTTGAAGTCGTCGAGGCTCAGGGTGCCCGAGATGAGGTCGTTGAGTATGACCTGGGGCGTCGACACTATGACCGGGCTGTGCTCCCACTCGCCGGCGCGCTCGGCCGGGGCGAGCTCCCCCGTGAACATCGTCACCGGCCCGACCGTCAGGAACTGGCGCATGGTGCCCGCGTGCTGCTCCACGAGGGGCTTGGTCGGGGCCAGAAAGAGCGCCCGGCCGCCCTTCCGGCGCAGCACTTCGGCGATGACCCTGGTGGCGATGACCGTCTTTCCCATCCCGGTCGGGAGCACCACCAGCGTGGACTGCTCCACGCAGACGCGGCTGATGTTGGCCTGGTAGACCCGCTCCTCGAGCAGCTCCGGCCGTATCAGCGGGTGAGAGACGAACGCCATCCGGAATCGAGCAAAGGGGTGCGGGCTTTTAAAGGTTGCATCGAGGTGGGTGAATGTGGAAGGCGCAAGGCGCGAGGCGCAAGGCGCAAGGCTTGAGGCGCAAGGGGCAAGGCGCAAGGTGCAAGGGGGATGGTGGCAATGTTCAAGGTATTGACCGGATGTGCTGCGGGGGAGAAATGGACTGGTCCATGGCCAATCGTCCAAAACCCCCTGCCCCTTGCGCCTTGCGCCCTGCGCCTTGCACCTTGAATCAGAATCAGGTCGCCGGATGCGCCCGGCGGTAGCGGGTGACGTAGCCGGCGATCCGGTTGCGCATGCCGGTGTACTTGACGTCGGTGAGCTCGCCCACCTTGATCTTGTTCTGCTCGAAGTCGTTGGTGAACTGCTCGGGGTGCTTCTTGAGCAGCTCGATCGCCACGCGCTTTATGTACGTCGGCCGGATGCGTCCCATGCTATCGACTCGCATTCCCTTCCGGGATGAGGTGAGAAGAAAGTACTCCTATATAATGGTTATTGACGAAGGCGCAGGGCGCAGGGCGCAAGGCTTGAGGCGCATGGGGCAAGGCGAAAGGGTCAGGGCGCGAGGGGCAGGGAGTCTGATCTACCGCATCTCCCCTTTTCCCTTGCGCCCTGCCCCCTGCGCCTTGCGCCTTCGTCCCCTGCGCCTTGCGCCTTGCGCCCTGCGCCTTTCATCAATAACCCATCAACCCGCAGCAACGACTACACGTGGGGAACACCCCGTCGGGCGCCTTCTGCAGGGCCTTCCGGAACGCCCGGAACTTCTCGTCGTTGTAGATGTCGAGGAGGGGCCGGTCCTTCACGTTGCCCATGATGATGTCGGGGAAGTCGCGGCAGTTGACCACGTCGCCGTTGGGCATGATGTCGACCTGGAACCAGGGCGCAAGGCAGCGGCTCCAGCCCAGGAAGTCCTCCGGGCGGCGGTAGTAGGTCTCGACCTCCATCGGGTCGAGCTGGGGCACGAACACGACGGGCCGGCCAAGGTCCAGTTTCTTGATCCTGGCCACCTCCTCCGAGATGAGCCTCGTGTCCAGCCCGGAGAGGTCGCGGACATAGCTCTTCCAGGCGAAGGGCTCTATCCCGAGCTCCCTCTTCAGAATCTCCGTGTGCTTCATCCCCAGCACCTCGCTCGTGAACCAGGAGTAGTAGACGACGATGATGTCGGGCTCGAGGCTGGCCGCCTCCTTCAGCGTGTCGATGAGGACTGCCTGGTTCGTCTGCGATATCGTGGTCAGCGTGTAGATGGTCGGCTTGCGCTTGCGGAGGCGCTTCTTCAGGTCCCGGATCCTTCGAAAGCCCTTTTGGGCTGTGTCGTAGGCGCCGTTCAGGCCCCGGCACCTGTCGTGGACCTCCCGCGGCCCGTCCAGCGAGACGCAGAGCATGTCCCAGCCGTTGAGCACTATCTCCTCGGCGTTCTTCTCCAGTCCGACCCCGTTCGTCACGATCTGGACCGAGAGCCCCTTCAGCTTCATGTAGTTGACGAGGGGCACCAGGTCCTTGTACAGGAACGGTTCCCCTCCGGTGATGTAGATGTGGGGCTTGCGGGGGAGGATCTCGTCGACCATGCTCTTGTAGATCTCGAGCGGGACCTCCCCCATGACCTTGGGCGCTCCTTCGAGCTTGTTGTACCCCTTCTCGCCCCACTGGCCGCAGATGGCGCAGCGGTGGTTGCACCGGTGCGTTATGCGCATGCTGACCAGCCAAAGCGACTCGCTTCTCCCGTCGGGGCGGTCGTGGTCCCGGCTGGCGAGAACGTACTTGCGGTACACGCCCCGGGCCATCCGGTAGAACAGCCCGGGGTGCTTCCAGAGGGGCACCCAGAACTGGGTCGGGACGCGGTTTGCCCGTTTCAGGGGCTGGATGGCTGCCATGGGCGGGACCGCCGAACGGACTGGCCGGAAATAAAGATAGCGAAGGAACGTTGGGGAAGGGCAGCAGGCAGCGGGGAGCAGGGGACGACCGGGGCCGTTCCGTCACCGCTCCCCGCTGCCTCCTGCCCGCTGCCCCTTTTTTATACTTGACAGTCCTATCCAGACAGCGAGGGCGAGCTTGGGCGGGGGCAAGGTCTATATCTCGGCCTGCGGCATAGGATTGGGCCACATCGGGCGGGTGGTCTCCGTGGCGGACGGGCTGCGGAGGGCGGGGGTGGAGGTGGTCTTCTCGACCTACGGGCCGGCATACCGGTACATCACATCGGCGGGTTACCGCGCCTACGACTCGCCGGTGCTGATGTGGGAGGAGGAGGAGGACGGCTCGGTCTCGACGCGAAGGTCAATGGGCCATGTGGGTGGATACCTCTCGGTGTTCCGCAGGCACATGGCCCAGGAGAGGGAGCGCATCCGCGCCGAGCGCCCCGGTGCCGTCATCTCCGACTCGCGCTACTCGACGGTCTTCGTCGAGGACGAGTACGACATCCCGTTCTACTTCATCTCCAACCAGATAAGGTTCCTCATGCCCCGCTGGCGCGAGGGGGGGTTCCCGCGCCTGGCCTCCGACATCATCTCGGCCCTGAACTACCACTGGCTGCGAGACGCCGACGGCATCTTCGTCCCCGATTTCCCCCTGCCGGACGCCGTCTCCAGGGAGAACATGCAGGTGCCCCCGGACGTCCTGCGACGGCTCACGTTCACCGGCCCGATATCCCGCAAGGCCCCCGAGGAGCTGCCGGACGCCTCCGAGATACGCCGGAAGTACACCCGGGGCGACGACCTCTTCGTCTATGCGGCCGTCAGCGGCCCCGGCCGGTCCCGCCTTCCTATGCTCGAGGCGCTCCGGGAGGTGCTGCCGGCCTTCAGGCGCAAGTCGGTGATAGTGCGCGGGGAGCCCGGCAACGACACGAACGTCTGGCAGGACGAGTGGGTGAACGTGCGCGGCTGGGCAGAGGACCGGTTCGAGCTGCTGAAGGCCTGCGACGTCGTCGTGTCGCGCCCCGGGCTCACCACGATAAGCGAGATAGTCCGCTTCGGCAAGCCCTGCGTGCTCATCCCCACGCCGGGCCAGTCCGAGCAGGAGGGCAACGCCCGGAGCATGGAGGCGCTGGGCGCCGCCCGGCTCATCCCCCAGCGCGAGGTCAACCACCGGACGCTGAAGGCGGCCCTCGAGGACATCGTGGACCGGGCCGGCGACTATTCCCGGGCGACCTCCCGGCTCCAGAAGCTCGCCTCGGAATCCGGCGGGGCCCGCCAGGTGGCCCGGACAGTCCTCGAGGGTATGGCGTGAGACGTCAGGGACTGAAAGGCTCCTGCGGCCCCGGCTGGGGCTGGGGGACCGGCCCGGGCGGGGTCGGCGGTGGCGAGTAGGACTGCGCAGGCGGCTGTCCGTAGGACTGGGGCGGCGCCAGCGGCGGGGGGGAGTACTGCTGCACCGGCGCTGGCGGCGGCTGCTGGGCGGGCGGGAGCGGCGGCGGCGATGGTTCCGGCGGGGGCGGGGTCATTGGCCCCCGGTCCCCGGCCGTGTCCGGCTGCCCGGCCCTCAGGCGCCGGGAGAGCCTCCGGACCATCAGGACCGACACCACCGCCACGAACAACGCCAGCACGGCGAGCGACAGCAGAAGGACATCCGCACGTCCCATCGCCAGCCCGCCGGGGGCCCTGGTGGCCGTCACAGTCGCCGAGGAGTATGGAAAGGGGAACCCTTAGAAATCCTTTTCTGAGAGCTCCCCTGATGCCGATGTATGCCACTACACGACATCAGTCCGATAATAGTCCTCGTAGTCCTTATCCTTTTCCATGACCGCGTTTTCCATGACAAGGCCCTCCTAGACCATATCCGGTTCAGCTACGAATGCTTCGACAGGGTCATAACCAACTGCATTGCCAGGGAGCTCCAATACGAGGGGGGCC
>Ga0194112_10003451_pt1 | contig 21997 bp, 14 predicted proteins | sample TA2MahC400mmetaG_FD_146191 | JGI IMG/M metagenome (GOLD analysis project Ga0194112, IMG submission 146191) | Freshwater microbial communities from Lake Tanganyika, Tanzania - TA2015016 Mahale Deep Cast 400m | ecosystem: Environmental > Aquatic > Freshwater > Lake | place: Tanzania: Lake... | reverse complement strand
ATCAGCCCCGACAGAGGGCGGGCTAGGGGGGATAGAAGGAAGGCGGCGGGACTGGTCAAACTGGCGACAGTGCAAAGGCCGTGCCGTGCCGCCGAGTCAAATGGGGCAACCTGAAACGCGACAGCGGGATTTCCAAGCAAACAAACAAAACGCGGGCGGCCTAGGGCGGCGGCTTCGCCGCCCTCACGCCCCCCAAACGGGTTGATGTCCGCAATAGCGATGTCGTCTGGCCCCTGGCCTTCGGCCAGCACCTTGCCTTGCGGCGAGATGATCATGGAGCCGCTGCCCCGCTGCGAGACGGCCAGGTAGACGAAGCTCTCCACGGCCCGCGTCCGGAACGCCGCCCAGGTCGGGGGTGTCGAACACAGGAAACCCGCCGCCCCGCTTCTTATCCAACTCGTGGATGGGCATATTCACCTTGTGGTAGCGGCCGATCTCTTTGCCATCACGGCCCCGGGCAACACGTCCTTCAGAGCCGCCTTGTGCACGATCTGCTCCAATTCTCCCAGCGACTTGTCCGCCTGCGCCAGGGCCTCCGCAGGCTTCAGCCGCCAGTCAATCAAGCGTGAGCGCGGTTGCGCTGCGCCAATACGCATCGTCGCTTTCCTCCTTGGATTGGCCTGGCCGCGGTCAGGGGCGTTCGCAGGCTTCGCCGACTGGTCGCGCGCCAAACGGGTCTGCCCCAATGAGCAGCCCGCAACACTGATTGCCAACAACAAGACGACGTGCTTTGTGACTTCCATGGTCGTTCCCGTGTGAGACCCTCCGGCAGCCGGAGCGCCGCCTCCGCCGCTTTCGATCTGGGTCAGCTCTTTGGCCGCCCAGTAGCGGGCGATCTCGCTCAGCTTCATCCAGATCAAGCGGCCGTACTTGGCCTGCAACCGGCGAACCGCCTCCTGGAACGTCTTGAAGCCCTCCTCTTCGCCGTTGAAGTAGATGCCCGTCCAGTGCGAGACGATGATCGCCGGTTCGCCGCGTTCGACGACCTCGACCATTCGGCCCTTCGAGAGGTCCGCGGTGATGAACTTGTCGGGCTCGCCGCACCACTCGCCGAACTTCCGCACGAAGGCGTCGGGGATTTCGGGCGGCATCTTCCGCCGGTCGTGGTGGTACTGCTTGTAGCCAAAGGCCTCGGCGAACTGGGGGATGCAGAGGAGGTTCGTGAGCTTGCCCTTGCGGTTGGCCTCGCGGACCTGCTCGACCTTGGCCTTCCAGCCCCAGCGCCCCTCGAGCCCCGTGCGGAGCGACATCCAGGACTCGCAGTTGGCGCCGTCAGTGACCTCGACGTATGCCCGCGACTCCTGCGGCTCGCCGGAGCGCATGTGGTTGAAGATGATCTTCTTCTCCTTCAGCCCCGCGTCGGCGACGGCTTTCATGATGGCCTTGAGCAAGGCCACCTCGTCGGCCGTCCACTGCGCCGGCGTGAGGTCCACGGGCGGCGCCGAAATCCACTTGCCGGCCAGCTCCAGGCGGAAGGGGAACTCGGTCGAGACGTTGTCGAGCTGGATGCCGTCGTAGCGCCCCGTCTTCAGCGTCTCGACCACCAGCCCGGCGAGGTACTGCTGGAGGCCGGGCTTGCCGGTGTTGAAGGCGCAGCGGTTCTTGTACTTCGGGTAGTAGATCCTCACGCGCGCCCCGGCCGCGTCGTGATGAAACCAGTCCTCGTGGGCGTTCGTGTCGGTCCAGATGCGCGCGTAGTAGGGGTACTTGGCCGAATCGGCGTTGATGTCAGAGGTGTTGACGTAGCAGAAGACGAGCGCGCCGGGGTTGCGCTGGCGGAACGCGGCGATCACATCCTGCCCGACGTTGGCGGAGGCGATCATCAGGCCGTAGCGGCCCGTGAGCGCGTCGAGGTCGGCCACGCGGTTATCGCCGAGTGCCATCAGGGTGATCTTGGCCGTGCGCTCGGCGGCCGATGCCAGCGGCGGCGCCGCCAGGCCGCACAAGCACAGGCCCCACAGGAGCGAGACTGGCCTCCACATGGCGCGGTTCTCCTTCCCCGACGACGCAGTTTCTGTCAAGGCGCATCGAACAGGTTGCCCGGATTGAGCAGGAAGCCCGGATCGAAGCGGGCCTTGAGTTGCCGCATCTCCTCGATGGCTTGGGGCGCGAACATCTCGCGGAGGAGCGCTCTCTTGAGCTTGCCGATGCCGTGCTCGGCGGACACTGTGCCGCCCATGCGCACGGCGGCCCGCGCCCAGCCGTGGTACACCTGCCGTCCCGCCTCATACTCGGCGAGCGACCTGGGGATGATGTTCACGTGAAGGTTGCAGTCGCCCAGGTGGCCGAAGACGAGGTGCTCGAAGCCGCCGGCGTCCAGGTCCCTCTGGTAGAGGGCCATCATCTCGGCGAAGCGCTCGTCGGGCACGGCGAAGTCGGTGCCGAGCTTTCGGATGCCCGGCTCGGCCTTCTGCCGTTCGGCCACGAGGCCGTTCACCACTTCGGGCAGCAGGTGCTTGATCTGCTTGAAGTTCGCCATCGCGTCCTGCCCGGCCTCCACCCACATCAGGCCCCGGTCGCCCCCGAGGCGGGCCACGGCGTCGCCCACGTCGCCGGCGGCTCGGCGGGCCGAGTCGGCGTCCTCCGTGTGGTACTCGGCATAGACAGCCCAGGGGGGGCCTGACGGCACCTCGTGGCCCATCTGGTAGTTCTCGAACACGTCCTTGCGCCGCCCGAGGAGTTCGACCGAGTGGTGGTCGAAGTACTCGAGCGCCGCGGGCCGGGCCGGCGATGCCTTCAGGCAGCAGGCCAGGCCCATCGCCGCCACCTGGTCGCGGATGTCCCCCTCCGTCTCCGGGAACGAAATCGAGTCCATCCATCCAACCAGGCGCGACTGGTCGTGGATGAACTCGGGATGGTAGTGCTCCACGTTGGTGAGGATGCCCGGCGGGGCGGACAGGATTTTCTCGTGCTCCTGCCTGGTCACGTTCATCGGCTCCTGCGGCTGACCGGCCCGAGCCCCTCAGCCTGCGCCGCGTATGCCCACGGCGCGCAGGCCGGCACGAGCGCCGCCACCCACTTGGTCATCGAAGATTGGATGTTGAGTGCTGGATATGGACTTTGGGCGTGCGGCTCGGTTCGCCGAGAGCCTCGCGCGGTTTGAGGAGCTTCTCTTCGAGCCCCAAGACGAGCAGGCGGCGTGCTGCCCAGGCAGGCAGATGCTCACGTCACGGACCTCCTTCGTCGTGCGCTCTCTCGCCGAGGAGGACGCCCAGGCCGGCAGGCGAGGCGGCACCATAGACGGCCGCCATCGCGTCGAGGAAACCCTCCGCTCCGCGCCAGAAGGGGAAGTTGCCCAACCGCCTGGGCAAGGCCGCCGCGATGGGTGGGATGCTGACATCGCCCAGGGTGATTGCCTTCGCGTCCTCCGCTCCCCAGAAGGCCCCAGGGTGGGCTGGCAAAGGCTCTGCTGGCGACGCCGGCTCGCTCGCCGCCTCCGGCTTCGGCGGGACAGCAGCCTTGGCGCCGAGGAGGCCGACGAGTTTCTCGCGGGTCATGCCGCGGAGCTTGAAGATGAGGAAGGGGTCGCGGTCGAACTCCTCGCCGAGCAGGTAGTAGACGGCGGCGATGTGCTTGCAGGGGTTCGACCAGTCGGGGCACGAGCAGTCGGTCACGAGGTCCTTGCTCCTGCCGGGGAAGAGCGAGAGTCCGGCGGACTTGAAGGCGTCCTCGATGTTCTCCGGCATCTCGCCGGCGAGGAGCTTGGCGGCGAAGAGGGCCTGCTTGCCGAGCGACTCCGCCAGCTTCTTCCAGTCGGCCTTCGAGAGCGCGGCGACCTCGATGACGACGTCGTAGGGCTTGGGGCGGGAGCCCTGGACCTTGGCGGTGACGGTGCCCTCGCCGACCTCGAGGTGCGTGACCTGGCCGCGTCGGGCGTAGGAGCGGCCGCGGCCCAGGCGCGCGCCGATGTCGAAGCTCTCCAGCACGGCGATCCAGCGCTTCGCCCACCAGCTCTGGCCGAAGCCGCCGCGCTTCGTCTGCGCCTTGATGCCGCCCTTGGCCTCGCGGGGGCGCGAGGTGGGGAAGCGGCGATAGTAGCCGTAGTCGTAGTCGCGCCAGCGGCGCCATCGGGACATGCTATCCTCCTGGAACGGCCATCGCCTTCAGCGAAAGGGGATGAATGGATGATTGGATGAATGGATGGATGCCAAACATCCGCCCACCCGCTCTCTCATTCATCCACCCATCCACTCATCCATTCATCCTCTACCGAGATGCGCGCAAGCGAGGGCCTACTCGCCGATCGCTTCTGCCCTCAACGCGAACAGCTCCTTGAGCTGCTGGTTCGACAGCTCGGTGAGCCAGCCCTCGCCCGCGCCGACGACCTTCTCGGCGACCTCCTTCTTTCGCTCGATCATCTCGTCAATCTTCTCCTCGAGGGTGCCGGCGCAGAGGAACTTGTGGACCTGGACGTTTCGGGTCTGGCCGATGCGGAAGGCGCGGTCGGTCGCCTGGTTCTCCACCGCGGGGTTCCACCAGCGGTCGAAGTGGAAGACGTGGTTGGCCTGCGTCAGGTTCAGCCCCGTGCCGCCGGCCTTGAGCGAGAGGATGAAGAGGGGCGGGCCGGCGTTACCCTGGAACCGCTCGACCATTCGGTCGCGCTGGGCCTTCGGCACGGCGCCGTGGAGGAAGAGCGCCTCGCGGCCGAAGGCCTCCTCGAGGTGGCGCTTGAGGATGGCGCCCATTTCGGCGAACTGGGTGAAGACGAGCGCGCGGTCCCCCACCTCGATGGCCTCCTCCAGCATCTCGGCCAGGCGCGCGAGCTTGCCCGAGCGGCCGGGGACGGGCGAGTTGTCGCCGAGGAACTGCGCGGGGTGGTTGCACACCTGCTTGAGCTTGGAGAGGGTGGCGAGGACGACGCCCTTGCGCTGGATGCCCTCGGCGCCCTCCAGGGCGCCCTCGGCGTCCTTCACCACCGCGGCGTAGAGCGACGCCTGCTCCTTCGTGAGGGTGCAGAAGACCTTCATCTCCTGCTTCTCCGGCAGGTCGGCGATGATGCTCTTGTCGGTCTTGAGGCGCCGCAGGATGAAGGGGCCGGTGAGGCGCCGCAGCCGCGCCGCCGCGTCGGGGTCGCGGTTGGCCTGGATGGGGATGAAGAACTCGCGCTTGAAGCCCGCCTGCGAGCCGAGGAAGCCGGGGTTGAGGAACTCCATCAGCGACCAGAGGTCGCCGACGTTGTTCTCGACGGGCGTGCCGGTGAGCGCGAGGCGGTAGTCGGCCGCGAGCGAGCGGGCGGCGCGGGCCTGTTTGGTCTCGGGGTTCTTGATGTTCTGCGCCTCGTCGAGCACCACGCCGAGCCAGGGCACCTTCTGAAGGTGCTCGATGTCGCGGTGGAGCAGCGCGTAGCTTGAGACGACGACCGCGTGGCGCTGGGCCTCCTCGGCGAAGTGTTCGCCCCGCTTCCGCTCGATGCCGTGGTGGACCAGGACGGGCAGGCCGGGGGTGAAGCGCTCGGCCTCCTTCCGCCAATTGCCCACGACCGACGTGGGGCAGATGAGGAGCACGGGGCGCTTGCCATTCGCCTCCCAGTCCCGCTGGAACAGAGCCAATGCCTGGATCGTCTTGCCGAGGCCCATGTCATCGGCCAGGCAGGCGCCCAGGCCCCACTGCCGCAGGAAGGTGAGCCAGGCGTAGCCGCGGCTCTGGTAGGGACGCAGCGTGCCCACGAAGCCCTTCGGGACAGGCAGCTCGTCGAGCGCCGCGGAGCCGTCGAGCCGCTGGAGCACGTCGCCCATCCAGCCCGTGGCCTCGATGCCGGCGAGGGGGATGCCGCCCACGGCCTCCGCCGCGCCCAGGGACATCTGCACGACCTGCCGCGCCGTGAGCGTCTCGGTCCCCTTCTTCCGCCAGAAGTCGAGAGCCGCCTGAATCTCCTCCGCGCTCACCTGCACCCACTGGCCGCGCACCTGGACGAGTGGGGCCTTCAGCCGCGCCAGGGCATCAAGCTCCTCGGACGAGAGGCGCTCGTCCCCGAGCGCCACCTCCCAATCCACGTGAACCACCTCGTCGAGCGACAGGCCCCCGCCGCCCTGCATCTTGGGACTCTTCACGCTCGCGCGGAGGGCGAGGCGCAGCTTCGTCCCCGTCCGCGTCCACCACGCCGGCAGCAGGACCCCGAAGCCGGCCTGTTCGAGAAGCAGCGAGCGCTGGGTGAGGAACTCGTGTGCGCCCGTGGCGTCGAGTTCGTAGCCTGCTGGCCGGGCCGTCTTCAGCGCCGCCTCGATGCGGGGGCAGATGCCCGCCGCCTGACCGAGCGACGAGAGCAGGTGCTCCTGCGCCGAATAGCCGGCCCTCCGAAGCACCGAGGCCGCGCTCCCCCGCGCTGCCCAGGCATCGTCCGCGGGCACCAGCAGGCTCGGGTCGTCAGCCGCCTGGAGCAGGAACCGCACGCGCCAGGCATCGCGCGGCTTCCGCGCGCGCTGCGCCTCGGCCTCGACGCCGCTCTCAGGCTCCTCAAGTCGGAAGCACAGGCGGAACGGCGCCGCCACGGACACTGACAGCGGCCTGCGCCACTCGCGCACCTGCTCGGCGAACCGCGCAAGCTCCGCCGCGTCGCCTTCCATCAACCCGTCGGGCGACCGCAGAGCGTGAAGCCACTGATCGTGGATGCTGTCGAACGCAGGCTTCTTCCGCGGCCGGCCGCGCTTCGGCGGGGAGGGCTCTATCGCGCGCCCCGACGCGGCAACGCGCACGAGGTGGTCCACCATCGCGCCCAGGAACCCGCGGAGGACCTCAGCAGAGGGTGTGGCAGGAGCCGCCGTGGCATCGGCAGCGGCGAGCGCCCTCGCAACGGGCGGCATAGCCTTCGCCAGCGCCGCCAGACGCTCGGCGTCGGCCCCGGCGAACACCGGCTCCCAGCACGCGCGATACCCGCCATCCCGCGCCTCGATAGTGGGCAGGTACTGCTGCCTTGCCACAAGCGCCGCCGCAAAGCGAAGCGCCTGCGCCCAGAACGCCACGTCGCGCCCCACCAGCACGCCCGGCGCCAGCGTCGGCCTCTCGGCGCACCGGCAGAGCAGTTCAACCGCCTGCCCCGGCGTCAGGGCCAATGCCTCGACGCGCCACGCCGCGAGCGCTGCCTCGCCCGACCTCTCGCCGGCTCGCGGCGCCCGCTGCGGCGCGTCGGCGACAAGGGGGCTTGAGGCGATCGCCGCCCCATCCAGCGTGGGGAGCCACGCAGTCGCCGCCTGCCTTGCCGCCTTCCTCGGCTCGACGGCGACGCCCCACGCCGCCTCAACGGCCTCCGAGCCAGCACCGTAGGGATAGGGGTCCGCTGCCCCGCCCACCCGCCGCCTGCTCCCCCGGCGAGCGGTGGGCCGCGCGCCGGCGCCCTCGGGAGGCGATTCGCCCCACAGCAACATCTCTCCATCAAGCCAACCTGAGTGCAAGACGATCATCGGGTTCCCAACTGTCGCAGCGTCCTCACGGAAAGAACCCCGAAGCCGGCGGGGGAGTCCGACGCGGCACGGGCTGGTGAAACGCAGGCCCTCCGGCAAGGAACCACTGCAAGACGGCTGCAAACAGGGCGCCACGCGTTGGTGACGCTGGCGCGCCTTGCATCCGCCCCGCTGACGCCGGCAACGCAGCCCACGTGGGTTCTGAGATAGTTTCTAAGTCATGGCGGGATAGGTTCTTACATCTGGTCGGGGCGGCGGGACTCGAACCCGCGACCTCTTGAACCCCATTCAAGCGCGCTAGCCAAACTGCGCCACGCCCCGGATTCCCCAACACGCATTAGCATAGCAGGCGGAAGGGGAGATGTCAAATGGGAACACGCGCTCAACATCATGAGCGGCAGGCTCAAGCGCGCTTGCGCAGGAAGCGAATGGCGAGCGCCAGCAGGATGAGCGCGCCGCCCGCCAGGGTGCTCGCGCTCGGCCGCTCGCGCACCGCGAGCCACACCCACACGGGGTTGAGGATCGGCTCCGCTAGGGTGATGAGCGCGGCGTCCGTGGCCGGCACGTCGCGCAGCCCGCGAATGAACAGGACGTATGGGATGCCGAGCTGGACGGCGCCCATCAGGGCGACGAGGAGCCAGGCCTCCCCCGAAATGCGCAGCTTGCCCCACGCCAGCGGAAGGAGAAGCACCGCCGCCGCCAGGTTGTAGAGGCACGAGAGCGCCACGGGGCTGCCCGACCGCGTGGCGCGCTGGAGGAGCGCCAGGGCCGCGAACGCAATGGAGCTGGCGAACCCGCAGATGAGCCCGGTCCGCTCCGCCGGGTTCCACGAGCAGACCAGGATGGCCGCCACGCCGGCCAGCCCGAGGGCCAGGGCGGCCACGGTGCGCCGGCTCAGCCGCTCGCCCAAGAACCAGATGGCCCCGACGGCTACGAAGACGGGGTAGGCGTACTGGAGGAAGATGGCGTTGGCCGCGGTGGTGCCTGCGACCGCGATGACGAAGCTGCCGACGACGACGGTGTAGCAGAGGCACGAGGCGGCGGCACGCCACGGCGCCGCCCCGGCCAGCCCGGGCAGCGCCCAGGCGAGGAGCAGGCCGGCCGTGGCGCTCCGAAGGCAGGCAATCGCCCCAGGCTCCACGCCGTAGCTCCCGCGCAGGACCTTCACGAACACCCCGCCCAGGCTCCACATCACCGCGCACGCCAGGATCATCACGTGGCCGCGGAGGGCGGCATTGGGACGCGGACCCGAAGTCTCCATAGGGGTCCGGTCTACCACATCCGGCCTTGCGGGTCAACATTGACTTCGGGGCGTGGCGCGGCTATGCTAGTTAGTTTCTGTTGCGGAAAGTGGAAGGGGGCTGCTGCCCCGATCACAGGCCAGAGGCCTGTGCCACCAAGCCCCTTGTCTCACCGGTGGCACAGGCGTCCCGCCTGTGATCGCACTTTCCGCAACAGAAACTAGTTAGATACTGAGAGGAGCAGTGCGGATATGCCTGCAAACCTGTCGCCCGAATACAAGAACGCCGAAGAGGTCTACCGCCAGGCGAAGTCGCCGGAGGAGAAGCTGGCCGCCCTGGAGGAGATGCTGGCCTGCATCCCGAAGCACAAGGGCACCGAGCACATGCAGGCCGACCTCAAGCGTCGGATAGCGAAGCTGCGGGAGGCCCCGCAGGGGAGGGCCGGGGCGCGCACCCGCGACATCTTCCACGTCGAGCGCGGCGGCGCGGGCCAGGTCGTCCTCATCGGCCTGCCCAACTGCGGCAAGTCGGCAATCGTCGGCGCGCTCACCAAGGCCAAGGTCTCCGTCACCGACTACCCCTTCGGCACCCACGCCCCGGTCCCAGGCATGGCCTTCCACGAGGACGTGGCGGTCCAGCTCGTCGACATGCCGCCCGTGACCCCCGAGGCGGTGCCGCCCGGCATGATGGGCGCCTATCGCGCCGCCGACGTCATCGCGCTGGTGGTGGACCTCGCGGCGGCGGACGCCCTCGAGCAGCTCGAGGCGTGCCTGGACGTGCTCACGAAGCGGAACCTGCTGCCCGTCGCTCGCCGCGTGGGGCGCGACGAGCGGGACGAGGAGGGCCGCCAGCTCAAGACCGCGCTCATCCTCGGCACGAAGGCGGATGTGCCCGGCGCCCCCGACACCCTCGAGGCCCTCCGCGAGCTCTACGGCCAGCGGCTCCCCATGTTCGCGGTCTCCGCCACCACCCGCCAGGGCCTCGACGCCTTCGTCGCTCACGTCTTCCACTCCCTCGACGTCATCCGCGTCTACTGCAAGCAGCCGGGCAAGCCGCCCGACATGGGCGCACCCTTCATCCTCCCGCGGGGCAGCTCGGTGCTCGACATGGCGCGCGAGGTCCACCGCGAGTTCCCCGAAAAGCTCAAGTACGCCTGCGTCTGGGGCTCCTCCAAGTTCCCGGGCCAACAGGTCCAGCGCGACCACGTTCTCCAGGACCGCGATGTCGTCGAGCTCCACGTCGCCAGTTGACCTCCCACAGAGAGGAGCGCGGGACAGGTTGTGAGTCTTCGCGTCTGAAGCTGTGCTCTCTCTTTCACTTGGTCATTACCGAGGGGTTGTTGTGCTCTTCTCCCGCGGCCGCTGCTGGGCAAGGAAAGGGGGCGTGTTCGCCATGGCGTTGCTCGCTGGGCTGGCCGCGTGGGCTGGGGAAGGCGAGGGGGCCGCTCGCCCGCTTGTCTCCGTGGTTGCAGGCAGGGCGCTCGGCCCGGGCGCGACGCACGGGCTGGGGAAGCTGCTGGGCGCCCTGGCCGAAAGCGGGGTGGCGGCGGAGCGCGCGCACGCCCTCAACTCCGCGCGCGGCACCACCCTGGTGGTGGCCGGCGTCGCATCGGAGGGTGGCCCGGCCGCGACGCTTCTCAAGGCCAATGGCGTTGCCGCGCCGGCGGGGGCCGAGGCCCTGGCCATCCGCAGGATCGCGTTGAATGGCAAGCCCACGCTCCTCGTGGCCGGCTCGGACGACCGGGGCCTGATGTACGCCTTGCTCGACGTGGCCGACCGCGTGGCCTGGGCCGCCGACCCCGCCGAGCCGCTGAGCGAGGTGAAGGACTGCGCCGAGAAGCCCGCCGTGCCCGAACGCGCCCTCTCGATGTTCACGTTCCACCGCGCTCGCTTCGAGAGCTTCTTCCACGATGAGGCATTCTGGGCGAGATACCTGGACACTCTGGCCCGCAACCGCTTCAACTCGTTCGTCCTCATCTTCGGCTACGAGAACTGGGGCTACTTCGCCCCGCCTTACCCCTACTTCTTCGACCTCGAGGAGTTCCCGGACGTCCGCGTGGTCGGCATCACGGCGGAGCAGCAGCGGCGGAACCTCGAGGCCCTCAACCGCGTGATCCGCATGACCCACGACCGCGGGCTGAGCTTCACCCTGGGCATCTGGGACCACATCTACCGTGGCGGGGTGCAAGGCCCCACCGACCAGGCGCACAAGCCCACCGAGGGCCTCGTGTGGGGCCTCACGGCGGAGAAGCTGGTGCCGTTCACCAAGGCCGCGCTCGCACGATTCCTCAAGCTCGTGCCCACGATTGACGCCCTCCAGTTCCGCATGCACGGCGAATCGGGCCTCAAACGCGAAGAGATGGATGCCTTCTGGGCGAACGTCTACCAGGTGATGAAGGACTCGGGCGGGAAGATACGCTTCGACGCCCGGGCCAAGGAGTTCCCCGACGCCCTGATTGACAAGGCCCTGGCGATGGGCGTGCCCATCCGCATCTGCACGAAGTACTGGGCCGAGCAGATGGGCCTCCCCTTCCACCCGACGCACGTCAATCCCCAGAACCAGCGCGACCGCCGCCACGGCTACGCCGACCTGCTCCGCTACCCGAAGCGCTACGCCATGCACTGGCGGCTCTGGAACGGCGGCACGGCGCGGGTGCTCCTCTGGGGCGACCCCGACTACGTCCGCCGCTTCGCCGAGAGCACCCACCTCTACGACGGCCAGGGCTTCGAGGTCAATGAGCCCCTCTGCACCAAGATGCAGGACCAGCCGCACGGCCGCAAGCCCTTCGGCCTCCTCAACCCCCAGTGGCGCTACTACGACTACGAGTTCGAGCGCTACTGGCACTTCTTCCAGGTCTTCGGGCGGGTGGGCTACAACCCCGACACCCCGCCCGAGGTGTGGCGGAACGAGTTCGCGCGCCGCTTCGGCAAGGCCGCCGCGCCATTCGTCGAGCGGGCGCTCCATCGGGCCAGTTGGGTCCTCCCGCGCATCGTCGCCTCCTGCTTCCCCTACCACCGCTTCCCGATGACCCGCGGCTGGGCCGAGAAGCAGCGCCGCGAGGACCTGCCCGCCTACGCCAAGGCCGAGGCCAGCGACACCGAGCAGTTCCTGACCATTGACGAGGCGGCACGGCTCCACCTCGAAGGCAAGGACTCCGCCAGGCTCTGGCCCCAGGCCAACAGCGCCTGGTACGCCGCGCTCGCAAGCGACGTGCTGGAGGCGGTAACACAGGCGGAGCGGGCTGCGGGAGCCGCCCCCAGCAAGGAGTTCGCGGCCACGATGGTTGACCTTCGCATCCTGGCCAACCTCGCCCTTTACCACTCGCGGCGCATCCACGCCGGGCTAGGCTGGGCCTACTTCGAGCACGCGAAGGACCTCAACGCCCTCGACGACGCGGTGCGCCACGAGGCCGAAGCAATCGAGGCCTGGGAGAAGCTCGTCGAGGCCGCGGGCGACGTCTACCACCCCGACCTGATGTTCGGCCGCCCGAGCGCCGGCCTCTCAGGCCACTGGCGGGACGAGTTGGCCGAGCTCAAGAAGGGCCTCGCCAAGCTTCAGCAGCAGCGCGACAGCTTCCGCCCAGCCATCCCCGCCGACGCCCCGGCCATCGCACACGTCCCCACCCGCAAGGCCCCGCCCGGCAATGACCTCGCCATCCGCGCCACCGTGTCCGGCCCCAAGCCCATCGCTGCGGTCCGCCTCGGCCTCCGCACCGCCCAGGGCCAGGCCGCCTACACCGACATGGAACCCGCCGGCCCCTTCCGCTACCGCGGCGCCATCCCCGCCGCCAGGGTCGCCGAGGGCCTCACCTACTTCATCGAGGCCACCGATGAGGCCGGGCGAAAAGCCTCCACCCAACCCATCCTCGTCACCGTCACCAACGACACCGAGCCACCCGGCCTCACCCACGTGCCTCCCGCCACCGTCCCAGCCGAGAAGCCCCTGGCCATCACCGCCGAGGTCCGCGACCCCTCCGGCGTCAAGTGGGTCCGCCTCCGCTACCGCAGCGTCACCCAGTTCGACGACTACCGCACCCTCCCCATGACCCCCACCGGCCGCCCAAGCGAGTTCCAGGCCATCGTCCCCCCCGACCACCTCCCCGCCAAGTGGGACTTCATGTACTTCTTCGAGGCCATGGACTCCTGCGGCAACGGCCGCATCTACCCCGACCTCGACCGCGAAGCGCCATACATCATCCTCAGGCTGGAGCGCGCGGGGAGTTGATGGGCGCGGCCACGGCCGGCGCCCCGTGGGAAGAGGTCCGCGAACGCATCCGAGCTCGGCGATGAGCTACACGATCATTACTGTCATGGACCTGCGCCGCTCGCCCGTCCGGCTGGAAGAACGGCGATCCTCTCGTGGTAGCTGCCAACCATCGCCCCACGGGGGCAATCCCTGTGGAGACGGCAGAGGATCTGCGCAGATACGTTATTGCACCCGTTCTGGAACTGGGGCTTGACTTTGGAGCGGCGAGGCAGCATACTCCCGTGGGTAGATTCCTCGTGGGTCGCTGTCGGAGGGCATCACTTGCCTGCGCCTCAAGTCGTCGTTGATCTGGTTGAGCGGTACCGCCTCAACGCTGGCTTCTACGAGTCCGGCGCCTACAGGGAAGCCGAACTCCGCCAGGAATTCGTCGAGCCATTCTTCAAAGCTCTTGGTTGGGACATGGCCAACGAGCAGGGGCTTGCCGAATCGCTGAAATACGTGGTCCACGAGGAGGCCCTGAGGGTTGGCGGCGCGACGAAAGCGCCCGACTACACGTTTCGGATCGGTGGCACGCGAATGTTCTTCCTGGAGGTCAAGAACCCCTCTATTCGCATCGGGGAAGATGTGGAGCCAGCCTTCCAGCTCCGCCGGTATGCGTGGTCGGCGAAGCTGCCGGTCAGCATTCTCACCAGTTTCCGCGAGTTCGCCGCTTACCACCGTTGCTTCGTGCCCAAACGGACCGACAGGTCCTCGGTAGCACGCACCCTGTTCCTGTCCGTGGATGACTATGTGGCTCGCTGGGATGAGATCGCGTCCATCTTCTCCTGCCAGGCCGTCTGGAGGGGATCCCTCGAACGCTATGTCAAGTCCAAGGAGATCAAGGGCACCACGGAGGTGGACGACGCTTTTCTCGCGGAGATCGAGTCCTGGCGCGACGCCTTGGCGCGCCACATCGCGCTGCGGAACGACCTTACCCAGAACGAACTGAACTCCGCTGTCCAGGCCACCATTGACCGTATCGTGTTCCTGCGCATGTGCGAGGACCGGGGCATCGAGAGCTATGGGCGGCTTCAAGCGCTGCTGGACGGGGAGGGGGTGTACCGCCGCCTCTTCGCGCTCTTTGAGCGTGCCGATGAGCGGTACAATTCCGGGCTGTTCCACTTCCAGCGGGAACCGGGCAGGGCCGAGCCCCCGGACACATTAACCCGAAACCTCGCGGTCGAGGATAGAGTCCTCAAGGACATCCTTCGCCGCCTCTACTACCCTGAGAGTCCGTATGAGTTCTCTGTCGTCCGCACGGATATCCTGGGCCAGGTCTACGAGAGATTCCTGGGCAAGGTCATACGCCTTACGGCCGGCGGACGCGCCGTTGTCGAAGACAAACCCGAGGTCCGCCGGGCAGGGGGCGTGTACTACACCCCATCCCACATTGTGGATTACATCGTGCAGCGGACGGTCGGGCGGCTCCTGGCGGGGAAGACACCCAGGCAGGCGTCCCGTACCCGCGTCCTGGACCCTGCCTGCGGCTCCGGCTCGTTTCTCCTCGGAGCCTACCAGCACCTGCTGGACTGGCATCTCGACTGGTATCGCAGCCACGAGCCCGAGAGGCGCCGCCGTGGAAGGCAACCCGTCGTCTGCGAGGCCCCCGGGGGCGACTGGCGGCTGACCGTGGCCGAGCGCAAGCGAATCCTCCTCAACTCGATCTACGGGGTGGACATTGATCCCCAGGCGGTCGAGGTCACCAAGCTGTCGCTCCTGCTGAAGGTGCTCGAGGGACAATCGGGCGAGGCCATCCAGCGCCAGTTCGATCGCTTCCACGAGCGGGCGCTCCCCGACCTGGGAGCGAACATCAAGTGCGGGAACTCGCTGGTCGACCGCGGCTTCTACAACAACCACCAGATGGGCCTCTTCGATCAGGAGGAGATGCTGCGGATCAACCCCTTCGAGTGGAAGGACGAGTTCCCCGAGGCCATGGCGGCCGGAGGCTTCGACGCCGTCGTTGGCAACCCGCCCTATGTCCGAATCCAGGTGCTCAAGCAGTTCCGGCCTCCCGCCGAGGTGGCCTACCTTGAGAGACACTACCACTCGGCCGGCCGCGGGAACTACGACGTCTCCGTTCTCTTTGTCGAGAAAGCGCTGCGGCTTCTTGCCAAAGGGGGGTTCCTCGGGTGCATTGTCCCACACAAGTTCCTCAAGTCCCACTACGGCCAGCCCCTCCGCGAACTCATTGCGGCCGGGAAGCACCTCGCTCACGTGGTGCACTTCGGGGCTCATCAGGTGTTCCGCGGACCGACCACCTACACCTGCCTCCTCTTCCTCGACCAGGCCGGGACACGTCGCGTCACGTTCGCGCAAGTGGACGACCTGGATGCCTGGATAGAGAAGCGCGAGGCCACCGAAGGGGTGGTCCGCCAGCCGGCGACGGGGAAGGGGGAATGGAACTTCGTCGTTGGAAGCGCCTCGCGTCTCTTCAAGCGGCTGAGCCACATGCCGGCCAAGCTCGGGCAAGTGGCCGACGTCTTCGTCGGGGTGCAGACGAGCGCGGACGACGTCTACTTGCTTGAGAAAGCCGGGGAAACCCGCGATCGCCTCATGCTGCGAACTCGATCCCTCGCCAGGGTGTGGGCATTCGAGAAGGGCCTGCTCCACCCGATTGTCAGTGGAACGGATGTCAGGCGGTACTGCCCGCTCCCGGAACGCCAGTACGTGATCTTCCCTTATCGAGTCGCCGAAGGCGTCGCCGAAGTCATTTCCTTCGACACGATCGAGAGGGACTTCCCGCGAACGGCCGCATACCTGAGCGAGAACAGGAAGCGACTGGAGAGCCGCGAGAAGGGAAAAGGGAGAGGGCCCCACTGGCACCGCTATGTCTATCCCAAGAATCTGGCGAGGCAATCGGTGCCCAAAGTCTGTGTGCCGCGACTCGTCGACCGCCTCCATGCGGCATTCGACCCCGACGGAAGCCACTTCCTGGACAACGTGGATGTCGGGGGGATCACCCTCAAGGCCGGGCACACGGAGCAGGGCCTTCTCTATCTCCTGGGGCTGCTCAACTCGCGTCTGCTCGCCTGGTATTTCCCCTTCGTCAGCGCCCCTTTCCGCGGCGGCTGGCGCTCCGCCAACAGGCAGTTCCTCTCCCAGCTTCCCATCCGAGCGATCGATTTCTCCTGCGCGGCGGACCGCGAACGCCACGAGCGGGTCGTGCGCCTCGTCGGGCACATGCAGGCGCTCCACCGCCAGTTAGCCGCCGCCAGGACCCCCCATAGGCAAACGGCCCTCCAGCGCCAGATCGCCGCGACGGATGGGCAGATCGACCGGCTCGTCTATGAGCTGTACGACCTGACGGAAGACGAGATCCGCATCGTCGAAAGCCCTGCGCCGGGCGCCTCGCGAGACTCCGGCGCCTGACGCACGCAGGCGCGGGGGCAGCATGAGGCCATGCCCACCTAGTGGGGTGCCGCGATGGCGCAAGCCTGAGGCCCGCTCGCGCTTGCCGCACCGGCGGAAGGCATGGCGGCGAATGGGCGAAGGGTCTTCCGGCGCGAGATAGTCCGCGCTCAGACGTTCCCGAAGATCTCGCTCACCCGGCAGCGGAAGCCGGGGATGACGTGCTGGCCATCAAGATCATCGTTCTCGGTGAGGGTGTGGGTGTCGGTGGAGCTGCGGTGGACGGTGACGGTGCGCTGGGCGGGGTTGGCGACCCAGACCATCGCGGCGCCGGCGTCGAGCCAGGCCCTCACCTTTTCGTCTACCTCGCTGTGCGTGTCGCTCGGGGAGAGGACTTCGACGGCGAGGTCGGGGGCGCCGGCCCAGCAGGTCTCGCGGCGGTCCCAGTGGCGGAGCCGGTCGCTGCTGAGGAAGGCGATGTCGGGCACCCGCACGGTGTCGGGGTCGCGGGAGAGGCGGAATGACGGCTCCGCGGTGAGTATCGCGCCGAGCTTATTCAGGGACACGTGCTGGCCCAGCATGTGGGCGAGCTGACCAGCGACGAGGCCGTGTACCGTGCCAGCGGGGCTCATCTTCTTGATCTCTCCTTCGACGAGTTCGTAGCGGAAGCCGTCGTCGGGCATGGCCAACAGGTCTTCCGCCGTGGCGAGCGTGGCGATGCTCATGGCTCGTTCTCCTTGCAGTATCAGTATAGCGCCTGGCGACGAAGATGCAAGCGCTGAGAGAGGGGATATGAGGAAGGCAGGAAGGCGGGAGAAGAGGGGCGGGGCCGGCGCGGTGTGCGGGGTGCTGCGCGGGGTGGGATGCCAACCGGGAGCCACGGGCTCGGTGAGCCGGGTTACTTCCTTTCGAGGACGGCGGAGCGGACGAAGTCGGGGGCGAGGGGAGTGCGGCCGATGGGGGTCTGCTGGGCCTTCTCGCCCTGGCCGGCGAAGGCGGTGGCGGCGAGGAAGCCTTTGTGGCAGCGGGGGCAGTAGCTGGCCGCGAGTGCGATGCGGCTGGCGAGCTTGCCATACTCCTTCTGCTTCGGCTTGGGGGCGTGCTGGGCGAGGAGTGCGGTGAACTCGGCGGCGCGGCCGGCCGTGGCGTGCTCGCTCAGCGTGGCGAGGAGCGCGGCGCCCGCGGCCGCGGCCTCCTCGGTCTCCTTCGCGTAGGCGGCCTGGCCCTCGGCGTCCTTCTTCTTGAGCTTCCGCACGGGCGGGCCGGCGGGCAGGAGGCCGAGGGAGCGGGTGCGGAAGTAGACCTGGCAGAGGTCGCAGTAGGGCTTCTTCCAGAGGATGAGGGGGACGATGAGGCTGCCGATGACGAAGCCGATGATCTCGAGCGCCCGCAGGCCGTAGCCCCATAGACCCAGCGGCGCACCCGGGTTGCCGCTACGGTCCCTGAACGCGAAGGTGCGGGTCGCGAAGTCGAAGTACCGCCAGAAGCCCACCCTCTCTCGGACCGCCGCGGGCAGGTTGGCGTACTCGATGTACTGTGCGGCGAAGTAGGCGACCACTTGGAGGATGAGGATGGTCCAGAGAAGCCCCTTGGTGATCTTGACGCCCGCGGACCAGGAGGCGAGTCCGTAGCCGCTGGCCGCCACGAGGCCAACCAGGAGCGCCCCAATGGGGATGACGTAGTTGGCGTACCAACCCATGATGTTCTCGCCCGCGCGCGCGTTGAGGAGGTAGACGCCCAGGAGCGCCAGGGTGGTGGTGATCAGCCCGGAGCCGAGGACGAGGCGGAACTGGCCGCCCGTGGCGGCGGGCGCGGGGACGGGGACGGGTTCGCTGCTGCTCATGGTCTGTCTCCTCAGTGTCGGGCCTCTGGCTATGGCCGTCACAGGTCGAGCTGCACCCTGATGGCCCTGGCGATGTCCTCCATCTCGCCCGGAGAGATGGTGCCAACCCTATTGAGTAGGCGTTGCTTGCTCACTGTCGTGAGCTGGTTGCCCAGTGCCTTCACCATTCTGCCGCGGAGCGTAACGTAGGCCTCGCCCGGATACAGCTTGGCCACGTTGCGTGTGAGTGGGGCGACCTGGACGCGGTTGAGGAGCTTGTTCGCTGCGTCGTTCCTGACGATCACGGCAGGTCGGTGCTTCTGGATTTCGCCCCCAACGGAAGGGCCGAAGGCAACCCACCAGACCTCACCTCTCATCATCGGCGACATCTCCGCAGGTCCCCTCGGCCCATTCGAGTGCCTCGGCCTCGGCCGCCTCATCGGCGGCCATCTCGCGGTATGCCGCCTCGAGGTCCTCTCGCACCACGTGCGGGCGCACGAGGCCCTCGATGAACCGGCTGATCTTTCTCCGGCCGATCACCCGGTGAAGGCCATCGTATACCTGTTCGTCAACCGTCAGCGTCAGCTTCCTCTGCATAGCGGGGCTCCTTTCTCCTAACACGTATACTACAGGTGCTCGAGCGCCTTGTCAAAGCCGAGTGCGATGGCTGGCCGCCCTTCCGGTCGCGCGCGGCTTGCCGTGGACCGATCGGTCCGATCCGTCGGATCGGTCGGATCAGTCGGATCACTTCGGCTCGGGCCGGGTGATCCCCTTGCCACACAGGGGCACGATGTCGCGGGCTACGGGGGCGGTGTATTCGAAGATGGTGAAGCCCTTCGTGCCGGGCTTGCGGGCGGCCTGGATGAAGTCGATCAGCTTCACGACGTTGTCGCCCGGCGGCCAGACGCCGAGGCCGATGCCAGGATAGCAGGGCACCTTGCCCGCCCACTCGAGCTGCTGTTTCACGAGGTTCTCGAACGACGCGATGTGCGGCGTGTAGTCCATCGGGCAGACGAAGTCGAGCCAGCCGCGCTCGCACCAGAGCCGCCAGTCCTGGCCAACCCCGTCGCGGTCAACGGCCCAGTTGGGGAAGACGGCGGCGGAGGTCTTCGCGCGGGTGGTGCGCTCGATCGCCGTCATTCTTGCGTCCTCCCTACGGTGGGAAGAGCCAGAGCTGACCGCGGTCGGATTCCCGATGCCGCCTTGGGCGAAGTGTCAGTGTCACCTCTTTACCCCCATAGACCGCGACGATTTCGTGCTGACTGTCTGGGAAGCGCAAAGCCTTACGAACACCGGGCTCCAAAGGATCGGGCGGGATCAGGGGGATGACCAGTCCTCCCGAGGTGACGCGGCAGCCCCGGCCCTGCGGCGGGGAAGAAACAGGTGGACGCGCCGGGCCGCGGTCGGTATTGCTGCCATCGAAATGCTGGAACAGCGTGGACTGCGGGGGTGTGCGCGAGATGAGAGGTAGCTCCTCTGTCTCCACAAGCACCACCCCCTCACTGAACCCGCCTCTTTCACCACGTTTTCTTTCCGCCTCAGCAAGTACTTCTGAGAAATCGCGGCCCGACGCGCGGCATGCCGCTTGGACCACTTCCAATATGTCCGCAAGTTCACTGAATGCTTTCGAGGGATCTGCCTCCCAATAGAACTCCAGGGCCTCTTCTACAGCCTTGGCCTTGAGAAGAGGAATCAGCTCATCCGGGGTGACTCGATATGTCCGCACACGCTCCCCATGCGCCTTGATCTGGACAGGGATCAGATCACGCACCAGCTTGCCGAATCTTGCTCTCCGAGGCCTAGGTGTGAATAGATCAACCGGCCTTACTCTGACGCCACGGCTGCTCAGTATATAGTAGGTATGAGATAGGACGCTGCCTTCGAGTTCTACAGGCAAGCCATGGCGCAAAGCGACATCCGTGACCGCTGATAGGAACTCCTGTGATCGTAGGAGTTCCGGGCAGGGCGCAAGCCTGATGGAAGAGCGCCTACTCGGTGTCGCCGACAGGACTTGCGCCGCAAGCCTGTGGAGGTCACCCATGTCCGCGACGAGGAAACGGTTGCTCGCGAAGCGCACATCAGAGGATTCGTATTCCCCTTTTGGGAGCGCGACGGTTGTACTATACCACGGGAGCCATGCCGGCGATCCTTGGTCCCCTCGAAGGCCAACGAAGTACATCACGTCAACAGGAGTCCGCAAATGAGCGGCTACGCGAAGTGTTGCCGACGCTATCTCAGAAAGCTCGGAGTCCTGCAACGAGGGCCGCCAGTCCCATGGCCTGCCGCACGGTTTCTGGCACCAATGCCCGCGTTCGTCTATCTCCAGGTAGTGAGTCTTGCAACGGATGCGACGTCTGGGCCTCGCACGTGTGGTCGTGTCCACCTCAAAGGAATCATGCGGGTAGAAGAGAAGACCGTCAGGCAAGCCCCAACTGGCGTCCACTCTCACTCTTGGGATATCGGGCCGGGACAGGCACAAAGCGGACGATCTCGACCAGATGAACCGATGAGCGATGAAGCAGAATTCGTTCGGCCTAAGGCCCTGACCCCCCAATTCAGCAGCAGCCCGCTGGAGGAACGACACTGCTTCGCTGCGAGTTGTGACCGTGTCTGTGCGCGGCAGCAGAACGTCAGACCCCACGGTCTCCGCCACATCGCTTCGGATTACTGCGGGAGCCTTCAGCAGTTCATCCAGATCCTGGCAAAGCCTGTCGTCTATGTCCCGCCGGCACAAACGCTCTATCGAGGCCTCATCGTCAAGCACATATAGGGAAGCTGTTGGCAGGCCGCAGTCCCGAAAGTGCCGGACGCACTTGATCTTCGGCCACTCCCTTCGAGATATGGACTCTGGCACGAACACGGAAAGCCGGAGACGGTCATCTTCTGTCCGAGGCGTGCTGATCCAGAACGCGCCCGGTGCCGGGGTCTGGAGATCCACCTCCTCGTCCGCCTGCACTACCCAAACCCGAGAACCATCCCAAACCCACTCGTAATGCACACGGCGGGTCAGACTGCTACTTACTGCAGCTATGAGCCTGAGAGCCGAGGCGAGTTCCTTTTCCTGGCGACAGGCAAGTGACGCCGAAGACCTTCTGCTGCGCCCCGGCTTGGCGCGGAATCGGGTCGCGGTCGGCTGCCCCAGGCTGGTTAGTACCTCAGTCTCGCACAGCCAATCAATGGGCCTGCAGCTCACTCGCCTCTCGTTCGAAAGATGCCCAGAGGCGCGGTTGGCAATGTACGTTTGTATCACGAAGGCCATGCCTACGCCGGGATCGATCATGCCATGGCGCTCCCCCTCGCCCCAAAGCGAGCATGCAGCCGCGAGGACCGAATCCACAGAGGAGCGACACCGTCGACTCTCGTGGCGGCCACGTTCCGCAAACCTCTCCCTCGGGCCGCTGGAACGCACGATCAGAGTACCCTCCCGGTCCAGCCCCGAGACGGCAAGGTGATGCACCAGCGACTGTTCCAGTAAAGGCAGGTCGGGCATGATGTCCCCGGGCGCTGGCAGGCCACTGGAGGCGTTCTTCCACTCCCTATGGGCCACAGTCGTGATCACTACAAAGGGCGGTGTCCAGGCCTTGGGCAGCCGTCTCAGGCCCATCGCTTTGGCGCCCACCAAGTTAGCAGACCACGAGATGCGGTCCGTCCTTGAAGCTGCAGGCGAGCGCGAAACCACGAGTTCATCCGGTTGGTCCATGCGGTGCGCCCTCGTCGTGTATTGGCGCGTTGCCCGGTTGGACAATCTCCTCCGACTCCATCGATGAGCTTCCACGCGTGCGTCTGGTCCCAAAGAGCGTTTCGGCAATCTCCGATAGCTTGGCCATGGCGCTGTCGGAGAAGTAAGGCAGCGTCAATAAATAACATTTACAATCCGGGGCGTCGTCGAGGTCGGATGATGTAATTCCATTCGCCGTGGAACAGTTGGGGGATGAGATGCACCT
>Ga0194112_10003450_pt1 | contig 22006 bp, 28 predicted proteins | sample TA2MahC400mmetaG_FD_146191 | JGI IMG/M metagenome (GOLD analysis project Ga0194112, IMG submission 146191) | Freshwater microbial communities from Lake Tanganyika, Tanzania - TA2015016 Mahale Deep Cast 400m | ecosystem: Environmental > Aquatic > Freshwater > Lake | place: Tanzania: Lake... | reverse complement strand
GGAGCGTCTCGGTGAAGTTCATTCGTCGTACGGACGGGGCGGAGCGGAAGATGCTGTGCCGCACCGGAGTCCGTCCGGCGGGCGGCGGGGAGCGCGCATACGATCCCAGCGCGCACAATCTTCTGCTGGTCTGGGACATGCAGAAGAAGGGGTACCGCACCATCCCCGCGGACAACGTGCTGAGCGTCCGGGCGCACGGTCGCGAGACGCTCACGAGCCTTGCCACCAGACGGCCGGGCCGCTAACAAGGTGCTGGCGGCGGCGCTTGCGCGAGCGTCGCACCCGGTTTCTCCCAGAACCGAGAGGACCGTCGGCGTTCGCGTCGGCGGTCCTCTTTTCATAAGGACTGATACTATGTCAAACGCCGAGAACCCGATCGCCGCCCTGTGGATACGACGGCAGGCGTGGGATGGAGCTTACAACGTCAGGGGCATCCTGGTCGGCTCAAAGCGACGTCACTTCTCAAAGCGGCTGCTGGGATCGTACGACTGGGCGGACCTGGACACCGGCTCTCTTCAGGCCGTGTATCCCGGACACACCGTCTTCTTTCGCGGCAACGGCCAGGACGACAATCCTCGCGACCCGTCGATCCCCAGCTGGACTCTGGACGGGCTGGACTTCCGGATCTGGGGTGACAGTCTCATCGTCGGGATCCGTCACGGGCTGTACGTCGGGCACACGATCGACACCCAGGACTTTCTGGGACGCCTACAGCGAGAGAATGACACAGGGGCGCGCTATTCTGCGCTTCTACAACGCTCAACAGCCCGCCCCTAGCGCCCTGCCCTACGCCGGGGCGCGTATTAGAGGGCGCAAAACAGCCCCTTATTTACGGAGTCCCCGGTGAGTAAGTACGCAGGCAAGAACGCTAGATTCAGAGCCTCCCTGCTGCGAGATCAGAACGGGAAGTGCTTCTTCTGCCACCTTCGTCTCGGCGAGGATAACACGCTGGAGCACCTTCGGGCAAAGAAGCTCGGCGGGAAGGACAACTACGGCAACCTGCGAGCCGCTCACGCCAAGTGTAACTCCGGAGTGGGTCACATCTCGGTGGAGGAGAAGATGCGGCTGCACTACGTCGGCAAGCTGGAGGGCAGCGACGCGTTCTTTCGGGAGCTCAACAAGATCCGGGAGAAGAGGTTCTCCCGCGCCCGCCGAAAGACTCAGAAGAAGAAGGCCAGGAAGGCGCAGCGGCGGGCTATGGCGGTGGCCGGGGCGTACCTAGTCGAGAACCCCGCAGATGCTCAGCTGTAAACGTCAGGGGCGGGCGGTGCCCGCTGGTACCGCCCGCCCCGTCAGGATGCTCTGTGAGCCGTAGGTTACACGGGCTGGGAGGCGTCCACGATCTCGCAGGTGTTGCCTACGCAGGCGAACTCGCGGGTACCGGTCACGGAGTCGATGCCCTGCTCGTAGAACGCGAGGTCCGACCAGCGGATATCCTTCGGAATCGCAGCAAGATCGCTCTCGTACTTCTCCTTGGAGATGGTCTCGTACGGGAGCTGGACGTAGGTGCTGTCCCCCTCGAAGTGAGGCAGGAAGCTCATGCCGGCGAGATCGTCGAAGTGCTTGAACACCCAGCCGCCGACCTCCGGCCACTCCTCCTCGCGAACGCTGATCGTGCAGCTGACGGCGTGCTCGGACCAGTGAAGGTTGTACAGCTTCACCAGCTCCATGTGCTCGATGGCCGTCATCGAGTTACGGTCCTTCGTGCTGGCGCCGAGGGCGATCGGGAAGCTGAAGACCGTCATGTTCTGCGGCTCGGCCGAGTGTGGCTCATTCGGGATACCGGCGTCCACCATGAACTGCGTGACCGGATCCTTGTTGTCCTGAGTGACGCGGCGCGTGTAGTACGGAGCGTGACCCGCGTGTATGCCGCTGGGACTGAGTACGAGCTGGCTGACCGTACCACTCGGCTTGATGGTCGTCGTGGCGACCGACGGGTTGATGCCGATGGCAGCGGCCTCCAGTCGGTTGGCCTTGATCACGACGGCCTTGGTGCTCTCCAGAACGCGACCGAGCTCCTGATGACCGAGGTCGCCTCGCATGAGAGCGTTGTCGAAGATGCCCGTCTGGCTGACCCCGAGCAGGCGTTCTTCGTTGGCGTTCTTCTCCCACTCAGGCTCCACGAAGTGGAACGTCGTCTGGGTGGACTGCCAAGTGCCGATGATGGAGGCGAGACGAGCCTTTTCGCGAAGCTCGGCCGGAGAGTCATTCTCGCGCACCACGATCTCGCTGAGATTGCAGAGGCCGCGCGGGCGGAGGATGATCTCGGCGCACGGGTTGGTACCGAACTCGTATCCAGCCTCGCGACGACCGAGCCGGTGGATCTTCTCGATCGCGCCGTAGCGATTGAAGATACCGCGCTCTCCGCTGCCCGACCGATAGAGGGCCAGCCACTCCTCCATGAAGGTGCCTACGTCGGGCTTCTCGGTGTAGGCGGCGGAGTTATTTGCGAGAGCCAGATGCGGTTTCTCCGCATACCAGTTGCCCGACTTCGCCTCGCGCATACGAAGATCGCTGAGATTGGACAGGCTGATCTCGGCGCTGCGACGCACGCCGCCCACGACGACGATCTTCCCGATCTTGGTGACAATCTCGTGGATCTCCAGCGAGTTGAGCTGGCGACCCTTTGCGTGGCGGAAGGTGCGCGTCACAAACTCAAAGAGTTCCAGCAGCGGTGCCGGGCCGCTGGCCCGCCCGCCGAACGTCTTCAGACGCTCTCCTGCGGCTCGTACAGCGCTCGTGTTTACCTTTGGCACCTGCCCCGCGTACAGGTGGCGGACGAGCTCGTCGAGCGCCTGCGCCCAGCCGCGCTTGGAGTCGGCGACCACGATCTCGTCACCGATGTCCACGAAGTCATGGGGGACCGTCGGAAGAGCCTTGATCACCTGACGCTCCACGCTGAAGCCGAGACCGGTGCCGCACATCAGAACGTAGAGAGCCTCGGCGAAAGCGCGCGGGCGATCGATCGGCATGTAGGCGCAGTTGAAGCCGGCGATATTCTCGCGGCGGAGAGCCTCGCCTGCGGTCATGAGAGCGCGCATGGAGGGCATGACGTGAAGGTTGGCTACGGCGTCAGTCAGCTCGCTGCGAAGAGTGCCGGGAACTCGGTATCCGTGGCGGCGCTGAAGGTCTTCCTCGAAGTAGTCGAAGTATCGAGTTACCGTCTCATCCCAGTTCTCGCGACGGCCGAGATCGTCTCGGAAGCGCGCGTATCGGGACTTGTGGATGAATGACTGGTAGGGGGTCGGCAACTGCACAGGTAGCTGAGTTTGCATGGTTTTCTCCCAGGCTCAAGGGCACCCCTTGTACCCGCCCGCCGCCTGAGACACAACTCCTACGCACCCTGCAAGCTGCGCACCCCGCGCCCTCGGCCCCGCTGACCGTAGTGGTTGATCGCCTGAGTAAACGCGTCCACGACGTCATCGTGCAGAGCGCCGGGGAAGGTGAGGATCTCCTCCAGGAACTGCGCTCTCCAGTCCGCAGACTTAGGGAGAAAGACTCGCCCGGCCTCCATCGCCGGAACGGCCAGCTCGAAGCGGAACTCCTTGTCGCCCAGCTTCTGCGGAGCGATGGGGATGATGTTCTGGCCGCTGTTACGGAGAACCTGGATGAGCGAGGTTCCGGTGCCCTTGTTCTCGATCAGGACGGCGTGCGCCCCGTTCTTCTTGTTGAACGCCGGGACATGCTGCATCAGGGTGTGGAACTCGGCCTTCTGCCGATACATGTCCAGAATGTAGAACTTCCGGCTCTTGAGGCCGATCGCCATAGCGATGCCGACGGTATAGTCCGATCGCTCGTTGACAGTACCCGCCGTGTCCCAGCTCGTGATGCGCAGATACTGCTCGTCATCCGGCAGCTTCGTGAACTCGCCGAACCACTCGCTCTTGATCTCACCGGTCTCAGCGGGACGAGGCCGCTGCTGGTACAGAGCGTTCCACTCGTCGGCGTCCGGCATACCGCCCTGGATCTCCAGGAGCTTCGCGCGAGGATACTGGCTCGGCCAGAGAGCGTCACCGTACTTCCGACCCAGCGGATCGTTCTCGGGATCCTCGCAGAGAGCGGGAAGACTGATGAGCTCGAATTTCTCGATCTCGCCGGCCTCCGACTTCTTGAGGATCTCGCCGGTCAAGTCATTCTCGTGCCAGCGGGTCGCGATGACTACGATGACGCCGTTCGGCAAGAGACGCGGCACCACGTCGACGAAGAACCAGTCGCTGATCTTCTTGCGCTCGGTCGCCGAGTACGCGAGCTGCTTGGACTTGTACGGGTCGTCGATCAGGATGAGGTTGGCGCGTCGCCCGACCACCGAGCCGTTCACGCCGGTCGTGTAATATTGACCTCCGGCCGTCGTCTCCCAGCGATCGCTGGCGCGGCTGTCGGCGCTGACCTCGATGTCGAAGAGCTGCTTGTACGGCTGACTTCCGACGAGGTTGCGGACCTTGCGCCCGATCTCGGCGGCGAACGGCTGAGTGTGCGAGGCGGCGATGATCTTGTCGCGCGGGTGTCGTCCGAGCCAGAAGGCAGGGAAGTTGTGCGAGGAGTAGACTGACTTGGCGTGCGCGGGCGGCATCGCGATGATCAGACGCTTCACCTGTCCGCTGGCGGCTCGGTCCAGCGCGTCGCAGATGATCTGGTGATGCGCAGCCGGGACGTGGTCGCCCTCGGTGACGTAGGGCACGAAGGATCCCATGTGGATCTTCGCCTCCTCGCGGCGCTCCAGTTCTCGGAGCAGCTGGAGCTCGTAGTCCGCCTCGCTCAGCATTAGAACGGCCTCTCGTTTCGGGTTGCCTCGCGGAACTCGCCCATCGGGCGCATAGGCTCGCTGTCCGGCGCGGGAAGAGCTCGGCTCTGCATACGCGCGATGCGCTCGCGGATCTGCTCAGTCGTCATGTTCTCGGGAGGCGGGAGAGCCTTTCCGCCTACGTCGTCGGCGTCGGGATCGATCTTCTCGTAGAGACCCGCCGCCTTGCCGACGGCGACCTCCGCTGCGAGACCCACCTTCCAGTTCTCGTCGTGGAGAGCCGCGTCCCGGATCTCCTTGAGCTTGGCGACGTGATCTTCCCTCGAGTACACTCCCTTCCTCCTCATTTCCTTCGCGGCCAGGATTATGCGGCTGCGGATCTCTGGTAGTTGCAGGTCGGAGTCGGTGACCGCCGGGCCTCCGTCGTACTCTCGGCCTATGAGCCTCCGGTCACCGCCGCACCGAAAGTACAGGTCGACGATCCGGTCGGCGATCTCGTCGGTGAGTCGCTCCCCGCGGAATAGAGTCCCCTTAAGACGCCGATACATTGCGGGCCTGCAAGACCCGAAAGACTTCGTGGCACGCGTCCACGTCCGCCTCGGCGTCGTGCGCGTTGGAGAAGCCGCGAGGGTCTACAAGGATGGAGTACGCCTCGGCGAGAGACGGCCACTTCAGCGATCCGGGGAACTTCGGGTTCGGGGATGGGATGCGGCAGATGTCGGTGCTGGCCTTCATCGTGCAGAAGTGCGCCTTCTGCTGCATGACCAGCCCCTTTCCTCCCTCGCGCTGCATGGCGAGAGTCAGCATCTTCTGGTCGAACTCCTCGTTGTGACCGACCAGCAAGTCCGCCTTCTCGGCCATCGCGACGAAGGTCTTGACCATCTGGAGCCGACTGACGCCGACGCGCTCGGTCATCTTGCGATCGATGCGGTGGGTCTCGTACGCCTTCTCGTCGATCTCTCGGTCGCCGTGTACGAAGAGGTTGACGCTGGAGACGATCTTTCCGTCCAGGGCCAGCTTGGCGCAGAGCTGAAGAACGTCCGGCTGGGACTTGTCGAAGAGCGGCTTCTTGAAGTCCAGAAGGCCGGTGGTCTCAGTGTCGTACACTAGCGCGAGCATGAGCTATCCCTTATACAGACGGGAGTTATCTCCCTAGTATCAGGTTCCGACCATAGCTCAGCCCGTCGAGCTTGACAAGTAGCGTCGAGCAAGAAAAAAGCCCGCCGGTGGCTAGACCGGCGGGCTAGGTTGTCCGCTTTCAAGACGCACCGACGGTGCCTGTGGTCGGTTCGGCGTGGGGTTGAACCAGCGACCTCCCTGAAGTCCGGACGACAGGGCGCTCTACCTCTGAGCTACGAACCGAATCTGAGCCTTGTAGGATCGCGGAGGACTTCCCCTCGGGACGTGCAGATCAGCGAGGCTCGTGCTACCTGTGATCTACTTTAGAAGGACCCACCGAAGACCGGCACGAACCAGCCAGCGACTATCCCTCGGACGAGGACCCATTGTTTTTCGGGCTGATTGTACCGATCAACCCTATCCGCGACCCTGAAAGGGTCAGAAGCTACCCCGGAGGCCAGTAACCGAATCACCAAGCCCCAGCCTCCGGGGACAACCGAGAAGGAGTGGGTGGAGGCTTGCATGACTGCACCAGAATGCCCCGCCCGGTTGCAGCCCCTGTGTGGGGCATACCGCTTCACCGCGCAAACTCTTTTTTTAATCCTGCGGCCCCGGTCGGGCTCGAACCGACATATTCCGTTTTAGAGACGGAGGCATTACTCCAATTATGCCGACGGGGTCACCGCAGATTACGCCACCGCCTCGTCGGCGAGCTGGCGAAGGGACTCTAGATCCCGAACCTCCACGCGGTCCTGCTCTCGGCGATACCGCTCGGCCGCAGCCAGCTTCGCGTTGTAGCGGGCGTTCAGCATCACCTGCGCGGTCTCGCGGAGGCGCTCCAGGTGGCGCTCGGTGAGACCCTTGAGGTGTTGCCTCGTGGAGAGGTTGACCTGCGCGTTGCAGGCCATGTAGATCTCCTGCTGAGCCTTGGTCAGCACGGGAAACCGAACGGTTCGCCGGTAGGACTTCAGGTCGCGGATCAGCTGGCTGATCTCCTTGTAGACGATCTTCCAGTCCTTCACCCAAGCCTTGTACTCGGCCCGAACGTCCTGCTTCCCGTCAGCTGTCGCGCGCTGACTGGTGCTGACGTGCTTGGCGCTCGGGCAACCGAGGCTCAGGCTGGCGACGAAGTTTCGGGTGAGCTTGTGGAGCTGGTCCAGCGTCTTGTCGCTGAAGGGAGCCTTGCGGAAGTCAAAGCTCGAGATCCACGGACGATTGATGTATGCACGCATTTTATTCACTCCTGTAGGTATTTCGGTCTAGTCGTCGTTATAGGACGGACCGGAGGAGCGCGAGGATTCTGCTAACGCATGACATTCTCCTATAGGTGACTCGGGAGAAGCGACCTCCCGAGCCTCGCTGAATGCCGACTGCCCTGTCGCTAAGGCTCCGCCGGGTAAGCGAATTTACGGTTTAGCGGGCGGTTGCTCGGAGGGCAAGGGGCTATTTTCCTCGCCCGGCATGTGACGCGCGATACGCTCCTCAATGGAGGAGAGATCAGGCTCCCGGTAGTTGGTCATGTCATAGCCGTCCATCCCGTCCCAGATCGCGCCGCCGGCGATGAGCCTCTCGTGCTCGCGCTGCCTCCAGAACGACGCTCTCAGCTGCTGAGCCACATAGCTCTCGGTTCGGATTTGCTGCATCGGGGGAGTTGACCAAGAGGGAAACCTCCCTGTCCTCGTACCGAACTTGTCACTCGCAGAGGTCATCGTACTTCCAAGCCTTCTCTTTGATCTCCTCGGCCTTCTCGCCGAGACACTTAGCTACTTCGTTCTCGCTCTTACCGAAGTGCTCCTCGGCCTCCGCGGCGTCGCCGGTCTCGAAGCCGCAGTGAAAGCATTGCCACTTTCCGCGCTCTGCGACCCGCTCTCGCGCGAGAAGCAGAATGTTGTGGTGACACTCCTGATACGAGTGAGCGTCACCGCAGCACACGCATCCCCGGAACTCGTGCTTCGTGCCCATGGAGAGGGCGATCTCCAGCATCTGGTGCGCGGCCTGGAGATAGTCCCCCTTGGTCGGCTTTCGCTTCCGGTAGGCGAGACCTACGTTGTCGTCAGCGGCCCAGTCGATCTCGGTCATGATCTCTCTCCTCGTAGAACTTCTCGCAGCACTCCGCCGAGCAGAAGCACTCGCTGGGAGAGACGGCGTTGACACGCACGTTCTCTCCGCAGTAGTCGCAAGCCTGCACGACCGGCTTCGGAGGCTCTCCACTCATCCCTTGATCCACTCCACTCGAGTTGCCGCGCGGGTCAGCGCGGTGTAGAGCCAGCGAGCGTAGACCTCCTTGTCGCCCTTCGGCCAGTCGTCGCAGACAACGACGTTCTTCCACTCCGATCCCTGCGACTGATGGCACGTGATCGCGTAGCCGAACCAGAACTTGCCGAACTCGTCGTCCAGGAAGTCCGTCTTGCTGCGACCTGGGAACCCGCTGGTCCAAGCCTGCACGTTCTCGATGATCTTGCCGTAGGGATCCTTGATGGTCATCTTGGTGACGCTGCCGCCGCGAATGACCTCAGACTTCATGACGGTGTACAGCTCACCATTCATGATGCCCTTCTCCTTGTCGTTGTAGACCGCGACTACCTTCTCACCCTCCAGCGGATAGGCTGTCTCGTAGCCGAGGTTCCGACGCACGAAGTTACAGATGCGCTCGCGAGTCTTGTGCGTACCGACGAGGATTTGATCGGCGTTCAGGAAAGCCTCGTCAGGCAGCGTGTTCCGGTGGTGGATGCCTACGGACTCGTTGCGCTCCGGTGTTCCGCCGTTCCGGATCTTCTCGCCGGCGAGCGGAATGCCAGCACCAGCGCCCTTCTGCCGCTCGATCTTCGTCAGGACGCTCTGCGGCCTCATACCGTCCCAGAAAGCCTTGGCCTTAACGGGCGGTAGCTGGAAGGGGTCGCCCACCATGATGACCGGAACGCCGTAGGACATGAGATCCCAGCCCTGCGTCTCGTTGACCATGGAGCTCTCGTCCACGAGGATCGCGTCGTACTTGGATTGGATCTCGCTCGGCTCCTTCTTGCGGACCGGCATGTCCTCAGCGAGGATCTCGCGGATCTGGTCCTTGTGGGACTTGACACGCTCCTTCTTCATCTTCTCGAAGAGAGCCAGTCGCTCGGCCGGATCCTCCGGGAGCACGATGTCCTCGTACTGGAGAATGGTCAGGCGGCGCTGCTCCAGGAACTTGTCGCGAGCCTTGTCGTAGGCCTCGTTGCGGATACTGGGATCGTCGTTCTGGTAGTCGATGTCATTTCCGGCCTCCTCCCACTCCCGCTGGAACTCTTCCTCGGGGTCCATGTCCAGCTGACGGATCAGGAGGTCACCGAGCTGCGAGAAGTTCGTGGCCTCGTCCCAGGCACGCAGCTTCTGGCGCTGGAACTCCAGCTCCTCGCGCTGCGACATGTAGATCAGGCTGAACAGGGTGCGGGTGTAGAGGCCGGTCTTGTTCGCCAGCACTTTGGCGGCTCGGTTCGTCGGGGCCACCAGCGCGATGCGGCTGACGGGGATCTTGAGGAGGCTCAGGAGCTCCTTGACCAGCGTCGTCTTGCCAGTGCCCGCGTATCCCTGAAGGACGTACAGGAGCAGCTTGAGAACGCGCGGCTGAGGCTTGTTGCGGTAGCTCCAGTCAGCGGCCTCCATCGCGTACTGACGCTTGGAAGCGCGGGCCGTCTCGTACCACTGAGTGATGTCCGTGAGGGCGGCGATCTGCTGACTGTTGAAGGGGAACTTGCCGACGTGAGGCGCGGTTGCTTCTTGTTCCATATATTCTCCGTGCGTCTGCTGGAGTCAGCCCTCGCGAGAGGGCCACCAATATTCTGCGGCAGGGTCGTCGGTCCAGCCGAACTGTCCGTACCAGAGGGGATCCTTGCGCAGCAGGTTGCTGCGATGCGAGGAGTGAAAACGCTCGTCGCCCCACCAGTCGGGGAGCTTGTGATGATCCCGACTGGAGAGGAAGGGCATGTTGTTCTGGTAGCCGCGCGCCTTCCACACGAGCAGACTCATGTCGTGATAGACGGCCAGCGCGCCTACGTTCTGCCCCCATTGCGTCCGGGCGGGGTGGTTGATCCACCCCTTGTTGGGCGTGACGAGCTCCAGGATGCTGCCCTTCTGCTGGTCGTTGAGAAGGCGAACAGCGTCCTCGCGAAGGTGACGTGCCTGTTCCGGATCGTCGCGAATGATGGACTTGAGAAGCTGCTTGGACTCTACGCGCTGCTTCCCGAGACGCAGCCGGTCCAGGCTGCGTAGGGACTTCATCATGTCGGGATACGGAAGGAACGTCTGCATTACAACCTCGCTGCGGCGTAGAGCTCCCACCAGTCCGGGAAGTTCTTCATTACGCTAGGCCACCCTGTACCACCTACGTTCGTAAGAAAATCCCTTGCGCGCTCCTCCGACGCCTCGCCCCGTCGCCAGACCAGATTCAGGTCGCGAGGCGTGATGAGGTCCATCAGCATCTTGTTGCGACTGTACTCCTGCGAGTTGATGAAGTCCTCAATCTTCTCGCGGCGATTGGCCGAGACGTGCTGACCCAGCAGGTACGCCTTCGCGATGGTGGGGCCGATCCCCTCGATCCCAGGGATCCCGTCCACGCCGTCGCCCATCAGGCACTTACCCTCCAGCAGCATCTCGGGCGATGCGTATCCCGTGAGCGCCTGGAAGGTCTCGCGCGTGATCTCCAGGCGAGCGCCCTTCTTCTGCGGATTGTAGTCCGACTTCTGATAGATGGACACGCCCTTCCGGACAAGCTGCAACCAGTCGTTGTCGTTGGACATCATCAGCGCCGGAACGCCGAGATTGTTGACCAGCCAAGCCGCGCAGTCGTCGGCCTCGTGTCCGGGCGCGTAGACCTGGTCCGCTCCGACGTGATGCAGCAGATCCTGGACCAGATCGCGCTGAGCCTTGATCTCGGGTCCGCTGCCCTTGCGGTCCGCCTTGTAGCCGGAGTAGATCTGGGTTCGTCCCCCGTGGCCTCCCTCCCAGCAGACGATGGTGCCCTTGAGATCCGGAAACCTCTTGTACATCGCGGTCAGCTGAGTGAAGAAGTTGTAGGCGAAGCCGTTGGTCAGGAACGCGGCCCCTCCGGCGGTGGTCTTCAGGACGGACATGCCGTCCACTATGAGCATTCTAGGCACTTATGTTCTCCTTATCTACAACGCTCTTAGCGCGCTCCCGTGCTACCAAAGCCAGCAGCACCCCGGCCCGTGGTACCGAGCTCCTCGACGGGGTCGAGAACGGCTCTGATGGTGGGCCGCAGCACAGCTTGCGCTATGCGGTCTCCCTTGGCAACCGTGAAGCTCTCAGCGTAGCCGTTCGCCTCGCACGGACCCAGGAAGTGTAGGATGACCTTCCACTCTCCGCGGTAGTCGGCGTCGATCACGCCGGTGAGGACCACGAGGTTCTTCAGCGCGAGAGAGCTGCGGGCCTCAATGCGGGCGTGGACGTCGTCGGGGAGCTCGGTGGCGAAGCCAAGACCGACAGTCTTCGTCTCGCCCTTGCGGAACGTTACGTTCTCGGCGGCGTAGAGGTCCATCCCGGCCGCGCCGTCCGATCCGTAGGTCGGGAACTTGACGCCCAGCGTCTCGTCGGGGGCGTCGTGCGGGAGCTTCATCACGTTGGCGATCTTAACTCGTACTCGCTTTGCAGTCTCAGTCATGCTACCATCCTTTCCATGAACTTAACGTAATTCTCACCGCCCAGATCGGGCACGCTGGCGTCTCCCCAATTCTTACCCGTACCCACGTCAACGCGGATCGGGATCGTCATGGGAAGGGCGGTCTCCATGATCTCCTTTGCGAGGGCCACGCGCTTGGGATCGGACTCGCTGAGGTCGATCTCGTCGTGAACGGTTCCCAGCGGAAGGATGCCCGCTCGCCAGAGGTTCCGCATCGCCAGCTTGGTCATGTCGGCGCTGGTGCCCTGGATCAGTCGGTTCAGCGCCTTGTTCAGGAACATATAGCGACCGCTGTCATCCTTCGGGAAGCGGAAGCGGCGACCGATCGGCGTGACGATGTAGCCCTTCTTCTTGACGGCGTTCTGGCACTTGTACGCCAGCTCGCGGATATAGGGCGCGGCGTCGTCAAAGGCGTTCATGATCTCCTGGGCCTCGGGACCGGCCTTCATATACTCGAACTCCTCCAGCCCCTTCATGAACTTGGCGAAGGTGTACGGGAGTCCCAGTTGAAGGGCGAGCTTGCCGCCGCCCATGCCGTAGGCGATGCCGAGGCCGATGGTCTTCGTCGGCTTGCGGGCCTTCTTCGGGTCGCCGCCGTAGTAGTCCGGCTTCTTGGCGATGATCAGGAGGCCGTTCTCCATGTGGATGTCGGTGTCCGGATCGTCTCGGAACTTGTCGGCCATCTTAGCCGCGCCCCGGCAGTTGGTCACCTCCGCGAAGTGAACGATGCCGCGAGGCTCCTGCGAGGAGTAGTCCAGCCCGTGCCACATGTCGCCCTCCTCCGGAAGGAAGAGCTCGCGGATCATCATGCCGGTGTCGTAGTCGCGCTCGGGCGAGGGCATCTGCTGGAAGTTCGGGTTGGAGCTGGAGTAGCGACCCGAGACGGTGCCCTTGGAGGTGGACTTGAGCTCCTTGCCGAGCACACCGGCCGAGCCGTCGTCGCTGTTCTTGCGGAGCTGATTGAAGTTGGGGTAGACTCGCCCCCGCTGCTGAAGATTGAGGAGCGAGTTCTCAATGAAGGTGGACCGGATATTCGCGGCCTTGCGCCCGGCGAGGATTGCGTCGGCGATTGGGTGATTGAGGGACTTGAGCCAACCCGCGGTGATCGACGGTTGCTTTGACTTCTCGGTGAGATTGTACTTGATCTCCAGCTTGTCGAAGATCTTGGCGATCTCAGCGGGCGTATCCCAGCTTCCCAGCTCGATGCCCGTGGTCTCCTTGATGAAGATCCGGGCCTCCTTCTCGCGAGTAGTCAGCAGACGCTGGCGTCGCTCGGCCTCCTCGACGTTCACGCGCACGCCTCGCATTCGCATGGCGATGTGCATCGGGACGAGGTCCATCTCCAGCGCGTAGACCTCCAGCAGATTCTGCTCCACCATGAGCGGCGTGAAGTGATCCCAGAGGCTTCGGGTGACGAAGGTGTCCTGATTCGCGTAGACCCCGACGATGTTCGGGTGGATCCGCATCAGGTGCTTCTTGACGTTGTCCTTCTTGGAGTTCTTGACGCCCAGCCTGTCCGCGGCCTCCTTCAGGAGACGCTCGTCCTTGCCGACGTTCAGGAAGTCCTTGCCGAGAGCGTCCAGCCCGTAGTTGAAGCGGTTCTCGTCCAGAAGGGGAGCCTGGTACATCACGTCGTGACGATCCTGCTCCTCCGTCATCTTGACGCCCTCGGCCTCCATCCAGCCCTCGTCGTACATGATGTTCGCGAAGATCTTCGGCTGGGAGGGATCCTTGTTGATCTCGTGCGAGAGCCACGACTTTATGCGGGCCGGATCCATGTTGCCCTCGACGTGGCCGACGGGCAGATACTCGTGGAAGTTGTCGGCGTGAACTGCGTAGCCCAGAACCTTGCCGCCGTTCTGCCCGTATCGATCGTACGCCCAGCCCGCTCCGCGCTCGGTCAGCAGCGGATCGTGGGTCTCGGTGTCGATGGTGATGGGGCCGCAGAGGCTTGGGAACTTGAAGGTGTCCATCGTGGGACACTGGTACTCGGCGCTAATGTTCGCCTGATTGAACAGATCCGTCACTGGCTTCTCCCGGACTCGACCAACACAGCTCGAGGGCCGTGCGTCGCGGGGTCGACAGTAGGTCGACCCCGCTCCGTTGACAAGCCATCAGATGGCTCAAATTTGAGTCCCGGGAAAGTTCTGCATGATGATGGCCAGGATGACGTTCTCGGCCCGGCGGAGGTCGTGATGGTCCTTCCAGTTGAACAGGTGAGTGCAGGCGGTGGCTTCCTCCATGGGTACCTTGTTCTCGGCGTACCAGTCTCGCAGGACGGCACGCGGCACGCTGCCTCTCGGGAGACGATACACGCGGCGTTTTCCCCACGGTCGCTGAACCACCCAGCCGTCACGAGCCAGCTCGATCAGCTTCTGGGTGTAGTGGAGGGCTTTCATCAAGTCCTCCAGACCGTTCTTGTTCCGCCATCGGTAGAGATACTTGGTGGCGGCGGACTCCAGATAGCCGATGCCGTACATCTCGCACAGATCCCAGTGCTGGAGTCCGACGGCGGCGTAGTGATCCCCGCCGTGCTGGATCTGGTTAGCGGCCGAGGTCATATTCGTGCTCCCTGACGTGCGAGAGGTAGGCGATCTTCAGACCGTCGATCTCGTTGATGGCGCGCTCCGCCGCAAGATACTCGGGGCTGATAGAGGGTTGGTCGTCCTCTCGAGACGGTCCGGGAACTTCGATCTGGTGGAACGCGTCCCGCGCGTACTGAAGACTTCGCTTGAAGTAGCGCGCGGCGTTCAGGTTCCCCAGCCGCATCTCGTGAACGCAGGACACGCAGAACTCCAGCTTGTCGAATACCGTCAGCAGGAGAGATTCGTTCAGCGTTAGATCCGGCATCTTCAGGCCGCACTCCTCCAGGAAGGCCGACTCCTTGCTGTAGAGAATGAACTCCAGCGTGGGATCAGCCTTCTTCACGTGCGCCGGAATGTCGCCGGTAGCGAGCTCCCCGGTGTCGTGGAGAGTGACGGCGAGGTAGAACTCAGCGCGCGCCTCTGGGTAGAAGCGAGCCGTGAGTAGGTGGATGCCGAAGGTGTGCTCGGCGGTATTCTCCCGAAGGAGCTGAGGCATGGTGTGCATCCGGTTCACCTTGCCGGAGCGCCAAGTCTGGTAGAAGTCTTTCACAGCGCGGTGTCCCTGTCCCTCTGAGGTTTGCGGCGCTCCAGCCAGCGCACGGCGGCGACGGCGAGAGAATAGTCGGCGCACTGAGAGGCAACCTCCTTCGCGAACTCGATGCGCTTCTCGGCGTCAGTCACGATGCCCAGCGACTTCAGCTTGAAGATGCGATAGGCCTCCACGAGAGGCACGCCGACGGCCTTGAGATAGTCGTCCTCGGTGCGTCCGGTGCGAACGAAGTCGGCGATCTCTCCCGCGAATCCTTGGATCCCCATCTGACGAAGAAGCTGGCGGGGAGGGCCTACCTTCGTCCAGTGCTCCCAGAGGTGATCGTCCTCCCTGCGGTTGGCCGACTCGTACGCCTTGGCGAAGGCGGGGTTATCAACGTACCCGTGCAGGTTGAAGGCAACCTGATAGTACCGACCGACCTCGTAGCCGGTGCGGAAAGCCATGTACTCCAGGAGGTAGCTGAAGTGAAAGACGTTGCTGCCGAGACACCCGTACACGATGTCGTTGGAGCGGTTGGTCACCTCCATGTCCAGGTGGGTCACACCGTTCACGGTGCGAGTCCCGAAGATCACCTGGAGATTGCAGGACAGATCCTTGGAGTCGGGGTCGCGCCACTCGCCTCTGGGATCCCACATCGTCATCACGACTCGGCGATCCTGCGGGTTGTCTCGCAGGCGCTTGACGGCCAGCTCCAGCTGATCGTAGCCGAAGTGACTGCGCCACTTGTGGCCGTAGGCCGTCCCGCGCAGGGTGGTGCCGTCGTCCGAGTACTGGCCGATCCCTCCGTTGTAGAAGGCCATCGGCGCGACCTCGTTCATGCCGCCCAGCATCCACAGGGCCTCCATGAAGTGGAAGAACGGATTGGCGTCTCGGGGACTGGCCTGCGAGACCCGGTTGGTGGGGTCGACGTTGATCAGCATGACCGGCTCCTGAAACCGGATCACCGGACCGTTCCTGGACTCCTCCCGCACGCCTAACTCCTTCAGCGCCCGGAGGGTCTTCTGCAACCCCTCGTCGGGATGCTCGTACCTTATTTCCATCTTATGCTACCTCGTAGACTGAGAGGAACTCTTCCTCTTCGATGATGGCGACTTCCTCGTCACCGTTGGGCCACGTCTCCACGACGACATACTCGCCCGGCTCTGCGTCTCCCACGTCCTCTATCTGCACGCCGCAGTCGTCGCCGGTCCATCGTATCGGGCCAAAGAACTCGTGCAGCTCCTGGACGTGCTTCTCCCACTCCTCTTCGGAGACCTTCTCGCTGTCCAGCAGCTTGATGCCCTTGATGGTAGTGGCGCGACGAACTAATTCCATCTCTAGTCCTTTCTGACGAAGGTCGCCTCGGCACCGCGCTTGCGAGCCTGCTTCCATTGCACCCTAACGTCCGTGCGCTCGCCGGCAAAGCCGCCAGCGCCGGTCTTAGGCGTCTTCTTGACGACCTTCACTGACTCCGGGTGGAGAGCTGCCAGCCGCTCCGCAGCCGCAGCCTGTCGGTCATTTGTTCGGTAGTGACTGAAACCTCCGGGGGCGCCTGAACCCTTGACCTGATCCCAGGCAGCGTCGCAGATCGCAGCATTGTCCTCGCCTTTCTCGAAAAGGCTGAGCGTGACATGGTAGTCCTCCATCATGTCGACATCGTCGTAGCGGATGCCGTAGTGGTGCAGAGCGTCGGGCAGAACGCAATGCACCGCGTTCATTCTCGTGTTGTACTCAAGCGTGTTCGGGAAGCTCCAGTTGTTCCCCTGACGAGGGCTGAGACCTGCGTGGACTACCGGCTTGGCGATCTCCGGCTGCTGACCCTCGGCCGCGCCGCCCGCGACCAGACAGTAGAGCCTCTGGAACACGAGGTCCAGCTCGATCTCACTGCGCTCCAGTGCGGGTCGCAGATTGTGTCGGCTGGGATCGGCTCGCACGAAGAAGGCCAGATCGTCGTCGAGCATGATGATCGGCTCGTGCCCGTTCCCGCTGTTTACAGCCTCGTCGACAAGCCACTGGCGCACAGCGGCCAGCCGCACGGGCGGGCGGGCGATGACGTTCCTACCGGCCTCTCGATGGGCCTCGACCTCCTCCGCCGGTGCCACTAGGCTAGTGTACCGTTGCAGTTCCGGGGTGAGGTTCGCCCAGGTGTACTGAGCGCGGACGCGATCCCGCGTCGGAATGAAAATCTTCACTTATCACCTCCATCATACCGCACGGCATCGCTAATCGCGAGGTCGGCTGCTGCTCTCAGGTCGAAGTCGGCAACGACCAGATCCGCCTTATCCCAGAGCTCCAGGCGAAGCTCTGCGCGAGGGATAGCCCCGCCCTCCATTTCAATAGAGAGTCGGCTGATCTTGAGACCCTTGATCTCGTTGCCTTCGTCGTCGAAAAGACGGATGTCCAGCGGGCTGGTTCCTATCTGTATCCTCACGGGTAGATCTCCTCGTACGGTATCTCGCTGCCATCCTCGCGAAGATAGCCCTCCATGATCATAGCCTCCTCGAGATGATCACACTGGCGGCGCAGGTCAGCTATCTCGCGACGGATCCACTGAGCGTTGGTGATGCGCTGCTCAGGAGGGATAGTCGGATCGTAGGAGACCATGCCCCATCGCTGAGTCTTGAAGATGGCACCGGCAAGTTCAGTGCATTCCTCGCCGGTGTGCTTCATGATATTTTCCAGGCCATCCTGGAAGAAGCGTTCGTCAGCCATTTCTCACCTCCAGAGTCCAGTTCCGCTTGGTTGTCTCGATCAGATCCTCCACCAGCTTCTTCGCCTGCTCCTCGTCTGGGTGAAAGACCAGACTGTCCATGACCAGCTCGCCCTGCATGATGCGACCGTCGGCCAACCGGATCCGCACGTCCAGCTTGGCGCTCAGGTATTCGGGAAAGGGAGACTCAGCCACGGATCGCCTCCAGCCTGCTCGGCTTGAAGGTGGAGCGCGGACGCCCCTCCAGGTTACGCACCCGGAGATACTTGTCCAGCTCGCACAGGCAGAACTGAACGTCGGTCACCCCGAACTCCACGCCGGGAGTCGGGAAGCGGCTGTTCATGATCGCGGGATCGTTCGCCAGGCGAGCCAGCAGATCCTTCATCTCGCGGAGCGCCTGCTCCTGAGTCATGCCTCGCTGTAGAGGACGCTCGTGCAGCCGGTTTAGGCCGCGGATGGCACCCGGTCCGGCCGGAGTCCACGTCAGCCGATCGCTGGCGAACTTGAGGAGAGGCGTGTACTGCCAGTCCAGCAGGATCTCCTTGGTCATGAACGGACCCATGCCCGGCATACCCTTCATCGCTCGCGCGACGGACTCCCACGAGTGCTGCGTGGTGGCGATCTCCACGAGACGCCCCAGCGCGTTCCGGTACGGGGAGAGGAAGTGGTTGACGACGACCTCCTCCTTGGGATCCGTCATCCCCTGATTGGTGATGATGTACGCGCCGGTGAAGACGGGCTTCTTCTCACGGAAGCGGCGGCGAGCGGTCTCCAGAACGTAGGTGGGATCCCAGTTGTTCTGCCAGCCGAGGTCCTCCAGGAACTCGATGCGCCCGAAGTACCGAGCGATGCCGCAGTTCAGGGCGATGACCTCGAGGTGGTCATCCCAGTGAGGCTGGTACCAGTTCTCGATCAGCCAGCGCGACGTACGATCTCTGCTCCGGAGCACGTTCGTGAATTTGTACTTCGCCAGGATAGGGTCAGTAGTCCAGGGTCCGGGTTCTCCCTCCGCCCTGCGGCGATAGATCGCGTCGCGCTCCAGAAGATAGGCGACGAAGATCTCGTACAGATTGTTATTGATCAAGGGGCTTCTCCCATAAAGAAGGCCCGGCGCTCTGGTGAACGCCGGGCCTCCGAGCAGCCTAAGCTGTCAGCGCAGACCCGATTAGGCCTCGCCGTCCTCGTCGTCACCAGCGGTCTCGGCGGCGGTGCCCTCAGGCATCGACTCCGGAGTCTCGTCCGTGCGCGGACGGTGCTCGTTGACGTGGCTGTAGCCGACCGGCGTCAGGAAGACGTAGACCGAGTCGTCGACCTTCTCGGTGCGAACGAAGCCGTCCTTCTCCATGTCCTCGACCAGCTTGTCGACGGTCTTCTGCTTCTTCTTGGTCTCCTCCATCATCGACACGGTCGTGATCTGGGTGGAGTCCAGGTCGCCCTCGTCGGCGACCTCGCCGCGGTCGCGCACGAACACCAGAGCGTCCAGCTTGGCGTTGTCGGCCTTGGTCAGCTTCTTGGGCTTCTCCTCGGCGACCTTCTTCTCGGCCGGGGCGAGAACCTCGTACTCAGCGCCGAGGTCGTCGTGCGACAGATAGCCGAACTTGTTGACGGCGTCGCGCACGTAAGCCTTGATGTACGAGGCACCGTAGTTCTCGGACTTCGCCGGCTTGAAGTTGTCGAGCATGTGCTTCTCGAGATCGGCGTACATCACGCCGTCGCCCGAGTTGAGCTCGCTCACGCTCTTGCGGATCTGACCGAAGGTGGTGGCTTCGCGGACCGGCGTCTTGCCGAGGAACAGGGGCTTCTCGGTATCGAGCTTATTGGCCATGATATTCTACTTCCTTCTTCTTCGTGGTGGAACTGGTGGGTGTTAGAAAGCGCCGTCGCCGTCGTTGGCGGCGGTGTCGTCGGCGGGATCCTCGGTGGCTGCGCGCAACTCGCCCGAGACGACCGAAGCGCGAAGCTCCTTAGCGGCCTGGAAGACCATCTTCCCGAACTCGCCGAGATCCATGAGCTTGCCGTGGTCCTCGATCTGGTGGCTGTACCAGCTACCCTTGTCGTTGGACTCCGGAACGGTCGTGATCTTGTAGGTGTAGAAGTAGATCGCGGGCTTCACCGGCTTGCCATTGTGCATCTCGGTGTGAGCGCGGATCAGGTTGTTCCACTTCTTGGACTTCTTCGCGTGGATCTTGGCGAAGGGGATGACCGCGGCCTCCATGGTCTCGGTCTCGGGATCGACGATGAGGCAGAAATACTCCATCGAGTCCACGACTTCGTTGCCCTCGGGGTCCAGGCGCTTGCCCTTGTCCTTGCCGTCCTCGACGACGGGGATCTGGTCGTAGATGGTGGAGTCCGTGCCGTAGTCGTGCGCGATACCCTTGTTGTCGGGCTTCCAGGCGACGTAGCGATGCTGGAAGTAGGCCGCGACGACGATGATGCCCTTGTCGCCGTCGTAGAGCTGGGAGGTCGCCGAGTTGATCAGCTGACCCTGCTCCGCGCCCCTGATGTACTTGGAGTGGTTCTTCTGCGTGACCTTCGACAGCGCCTGGACCACCCCGATGAACGGGACCGTGAAGTCCTTCTGGCTAAAGTCCTCGTGACCCTCGCCGGCTCCGTCGAAGAAGTCACCCATCGCCACTTCGTTGCCGGTGGTCTTGGTGACGACTTCCTTCGTCTCGGCCTTATCCGCCGAGCTCTTGGTATCCGCCATTATCTTACTCCTGTGCTGGGTGTTCAATTACTAGCCTATCTTGCTCTGAAGGCAAGCGGAAAGTTTAGTCGCGTTACTTGACGACGGCCTTGTTGCCGTAGTACACGCCCCACGCCTCGAAGGGCAGAGTCTTACCCTTGTTGACCTGCTCCTTGGCGAACGCCTTGAAGGTCTGGTAGTGTACGTCCAGGCTGGTCTTCGGCTCCAGGCCGAGCTCGCGGATAGCGGCCTCGGCTCGCTTCGCCGCGTCAGTGGACCCCTTGTCGAAGCTAACGTTGACCTGCCGCTTGATGATGCTGGCGTGCCCGTTCTCGTCCAGCCAGCGGAACGCCTCCTGCTTCTTCTCGGCGGGGATGGCCCCGACGAAGAGCTGCGTGGAGACCTTGAGGCCCTCCAGCGTGGTGATCTCGCTGAGACCCGCCTCCAGAAGCGCGTCCGGGATCTTCTTCATCTCGAGATCGGCGATGAGGCTCTTGCGCTCGGAGACGAGACGATCCAGATCCTCCAGAGCGTTGCGGTGATCCTGAAGCTCTCGCACCAGCTTGTAGATTCGGTGCTTGAGATCTTCCGGGGTGTTGGACTCCATCTCGTCCGTATCAAAGAAGTCGACTTCGCTCATGCTGGATTCCTATCTTTCTGTAGGAGTGATGCTCACCGGGACGTAAAATGGCGAGCTCCCGACCTTCCTAGGGTCAGCTTTCTCGTAGCGCAAGTACCTGAAGCTGTCCACGCCCATCTCCGAGAGGATCCAGCCCGTGAGCATGCACGAGAGCGGGTCGCCTCCCGACCAGAGAATGTAGTCCTGACGGGGATCAAAGTTGCGGAGACCCTCGCGAAGACGAGACAGGCTGATCTCCGGAGAGGAGCTCGTCCGATCGGAGGGACCGAGCACAAACTCGATCGTGCCGTAGACCTGAGCCGGGCTGACGTCGGCCTGATACCGCGTTGATTGAATGACGTAAACCCTACTCATGACAGCATATCCCTCAAGTCTATAAGATTCTCCGCTACGCTGAGTTTCTTCCTCAGGATCTTGTCGATCTTCTCGTCCACCGTTCTCGGTGAGGTGAGGAAGTGATAGTTGACCACGCGATGCTGCCCGATGCGATGGACGCGATCGTTGGCCTGGAGCTCGTTCTCCAGCGAGAAGTCCCGCGAGAACCAGATTACCTCCGAGGCTACCGTGAGGTTGAGGCCGATGCCGCCAGCCTTGGGCGTCGACAGGAAGACCTTGCACTTAGGGTCAGTTCTGAAGCGCTCGATATGCTCACTGCGCTTGTCCTGCGGGGTGCTGCCCACATAGTCCACATAACCTATGCCCTCCTTCTCGAGAGCCTCTGACATCAGCTTATAGTCGCCCTGGAACTTGATCCACACGATCACCTTCGTGTCGGGGCGGGATGAGCGGATGATGTTGAGCGCGGCTTCCACTCGGTTCTGCGGAAACTCCTGGTACATGAAAGGCTCGACGATCCGGCCGGTGTGCTTGTCCTTCTTGGCGTTCTTCCAGATGAAGCCGTTGACGATCTGCTGGAGGCGCGTAATGCGCTGAACCGCCATCTTCGCCGTCAGGATCTCACCGTTCTCCAGCTCCAGCCAGAACTCCTTGCGTACCTGATCGTAGACCCGGCGCTGCTCGGGGTGCATCGGGACGATCACCGGAATATAGTTCCGCTCAGGAAGGTCCAGACAGTCGTCCTTCAGTACTCTGAAGGTGTGGCTGTCGATCTTATCCATGAGCTCCTGCTCGTTCTGGTAGCCGACGATCTTCTTGCCCTGAAAGCCTCCCAGCTTGCAGAAGTGATTCCGGAAGGCGTAGAAGCTGCCGTACCCGAGGATACCCTCGTCCAGAAACTGGAACTGGCTGTAGAGATCCTCCGCGCCCTGCGAGACCGGAGTGCCGGTCAGGATGCGACGGTAGGAGGCCAGCCGCCCTAGGTCGAT
>Ga0194112_10003447_pt1 | contig 22020 bp, 18 predicted proteins | sample TA2MahC400mmetaG_FD_146191 | JGI IMG/M metagenome (GOLD analysis project Ga0194112, IMG submission 146191) | Freshwater microbial communities from Lake Tanganyika, Tanzania - TA2015016 Mahale Deep Cast 400m | ecosystem: Environmental > Aquatic > Freshwater > Lake | place: Tanzania: Lake... | reverse complement strand
GTATGGGCCATGACGAAGTGGTACCGGGTGAATACGCAGATGTCGGAAAAGCTTACACTCCTCCTTAAAGATCTTTACAGGACTTTTGGCTGGAAAACAAAAATCCTGGCACCGGTGACCGGATACCATATTCTCACAAAACTAAAACAGGAAGAAAAACGCCTCGCGCAGGGATGGACATATGAACCCGGTTCATTCCATGAAAAAAACGCTGCAGCCCTCGCCCTGGAGCACACAGGCACCCGCCGCATCAGAATCGCCATCCCGGAAACACCGCGCTCCGTCCCTGACCATATACCTGCTCACGGTAGCTGAGGTACACATCTATTCAAGACGTTCCCTGAAGTCTCTGAAGTGCGACGGGAAATCAGCGAATCTTATCCTTCCATTCATTGAGTTTCTGCAAAGCCTCCATCGGCGTGATATTCATGACGTCTATTTCCTTCAGTTCGCGCATGATGATATCCTCCTCCTCCGCAAAGAGGCTTAACTGATGCTTGCCCCCAGGGACGGCTCTCCTCCCGCGGGCAATCTTCGGCATACCGACTTCATCGAATTCACCCCTCTCGAGATTTCTCAACACCTCTCCCGCCCGGGCGATGACTTCCTCAGGCACCCCCGCGATCCGTGCCACTTGTATCCCGTAGCTCCGATCCGTCCCGCCTTCCGTAATCTTCCTGAGAAAGATGATCCTGTCTCCCCATTCCTTGACAGCGATATTGTAATTCTTCACCCCCGGCTTGGTGAGCGCGAGGTCGGTCAATTGATGGTAATGAGTGGCAAATAGCGTGCGCGCCCCGATGTGTTTTGCGTCATGGATGTATTCTGCGGTCGCCCACGCGATGCTGAGACCGTCAAAAGTGCTGGTTCCTCTTCCCACTTCATCGAGGATGATCAGGCTCCGCCGGGTCGCATTCCTCAGGATGATCGCCACCTCATTCATTTCCACCATAAACGTGCTCTGTCCCCGGGCAAGGCTGTCCGCAGCACCCACCCGCGTAAATATGCGATCAACAATACCGATGTTCGCTTTTGCCGCGGGCACGAAACTTCCCATCTGGGCAAGGATCACTATGAGTGCGATCTGTCTGATATAGGTCGACTTGCCCGCCATATTGGGGCCGGTGATGATGAGAAGCCGGTTACCGTCCAGATCAAGGTAGAGATCGTTGGGCACAAAACCTTCGGGCAGTGGCATCCGCTCCACGACCGGATGCCTTCCATCCCTTATCTCAATCCTGTCTTCAGAATCAACATGGGGACAACAGTAATTATACCGTTCTGCAATCTCGGCGAGCGCCGCCACCGCATCAACGGTGGCAACGCAGGATGCGGTCGTTTGAATACGCCTGATCTCGGTTGCAATACGATCACGGACTCCGATAAAGAGAGTATATTCCCTCTCTTTCCGACGATCCTCTGCATTCAGCACGGTATATTCGTATTCCTTCAGCTCCTGGTTGATATACCGCTCCGCATTCACCAGCGTCTGTTTCCGGACATAGTCATCGGGAACGAGATGGGTATTTATCTTCGATACCTCGATATAATATCCAAAGATGTTGTTAAAACCCACCTTCAACGAACCAATACCGGTCCTTTTTCGCTCTTTTTCTTCCAATGCGGCAATCCACTTCTTTCCATCTCTACTGATCGTGATCAGTTCATCAAGTTCAGGATCGTAACCCTCCTTGATGATGTCGCCCTCACGGATTGTCAGGGGGGCATCTTCTTTCACTGATCTCTCAATCAAGTCGCAGATATCCTGCATATCATCGATGGACGCGCAGCTTGTACTCAGGAGAGGAGACGCCAAGCTGCCGAGTAAAGACCTGATCTGCGGCAGAACATTCAGAGAGTTTTTCAGAGCGATGAGATCCCGTCCGTTGGCAACACCCATAGATATTCTGCTTGCCAGCCGCTCCAGATCGTAGATACCGCAAAGAGCCTCACGCAGGGTTGCCCTCAGTATGTGATGTTCCTTGACCTCAGATACCGCAACAAGTCTTTGTGCGATTTGTTCCAAATTCACCGAAGGATAGTTGAGCCACCACCGAAGCCTCCTGCTCCCCATGGAGGTTACCGTCGCGTCAAGGATATGGAAGAGCGACCCCTCTTTTCTGTTGTCAGCAATAGTAGAAAATAACTCGAGATTTCTCTTTGCGACGCCATCTAAAACGAGGAAGCTGTCCATTTCATACCATTGAATGGTATTGATGTGGCAGAGGTGTTCTTTTTGCGTTTCCTCCACATACCTGAGAATCGCACCGGCAGCGGCAACCGCCGCTTCTCTCATTAAAATCCCCTGCTGATCCAGGAGTTTATCAGGGAAATACTCCTTCAAACGGGCAACCGCCTGCTCACGATCGAAGTAGTCCGGAGAAAAATAATTGATCCTGCAGCGGGGTTCTCCCCGGGATAATTCCCTGACGATGGCTCTTTCCTGAATGTCATCACCTACAATCATTTCCCGGAAGTCGATCTCGCTTATTTCGGCGGTGAAATATTCTCTGTCCTGCGATTCAGTGACGCGAAACTCCCCCGTGGATATATCCAGAAACGCCAGGCCGAACCTGTCCTCCCGATACGCAAGGGCCGCGAGGAAAGCGTTCTCTCTCGTATTGATATTATCCGCATCCACGAAGAGACCTGGCGTAATGATCCTTACCACCTCCCTCTTTACAATGCCCTTTGCCAGTCTCGGATCCTCTATCTGTTCACAGATTGCTACCTTGAATCCCTTCTCAATAAGTTTCGCAATGTACGCTGAGGCTGCATGATAGGGAATCCCACAAAGTGGAATACTGTCTTTTTTCCCTTTGTTTCTCGAGGTCAGGGTGATCTCCAGAATCCTGGAAGCAGTAACGGCGTCCTCAAAAAACATCTCATAGAAGTCCCCCATCCTGAAAAAAAGAATGCAGTCTTTATACTGCTCCTTGATTTCCAGGTACTGCCTCATGGCGGGAGTCAAATTCATAATGGTCTTCATTCCCACCTGTCACCTTTCTTCTTAAGGTCGATATAGTGCATCCGTTCCACCCGTCCCCGGTCGCTGATAAAATAATTGAGAAACCAACTTATCACGCTGATAATCAGGGCTCCGAACACTGCGGTCCAGAACCCGTGGACCTCGAACCCGGGAATGACGCCAGACACCATTTTCAGCATCAGGGCATTGATCAGGAAAGTGAAGAGACCGAAGGTGAGGATATTGATGGGTAACGTGAGAATAAGAAGAACGGGACGGAAAAGAGCATTCAGAATGCCCAGCAGCGCCGCGGCGAGAAAGGCGGAAGAAAACCCACTGAGAGAAATCCCCTCCAGCAGGTAGGAAGCAAGGATGATTGCCACGGTAAGGATCAACCAGCGCACTAAGAGTCCCATGGTGACGCTTCTCTTTTATAGAAACCGGGCAAACTGCTCCCTCGCTGCTCCGCAGACGGGGCATTCATCCGGCAGCACTCCGTCCGAAACATAGCCGCACACTTTACACACGTAATACGTCGTTTCCCGTTCCTCCATCAGGTGACCCATCGCCTCTTTATAGAGCTTGCCATGAACCTCCTCAACATCCCTGCTCTGACTGAAATGCAGAACGGCTGCCATATTGCCCTCCGCCTCCGCCTGCTTGATGAAGTTATCGTAGGCAACCTCGGCGACCTGCGTTTCTGATTCAAAGCTCGCCGCCAGATTCTCCTCGGTGCTTTTCACTTTTTTTAGAATCTGGAGTGCCCGGGCACCATGGATTTCTTCGGAAAACGCAATGACACGAAACAGTTTGGCAATCTGGGGGTATCCTTCTTCTTCCGCCTTTTCAGCGTAGACCTTCAACCTCAGCGCTGCCTTCGCCTCACCGGTATACGCCTGGTATAACACATCTTCCGTCTTGCTCATCTTGGAAAAACCTCGCTCACTCACGCCCTTCATTCAGGAGAAAACTCATCTTTACTGGCACCGCATACAGGACAGACCCAATCCTCGGGAAGTTTTTTAAATGGAACACCGGGAGGAATATTACTATCCGGATCACCTTTGGAAGGATCATACACACAACCGCATATACCGCATACATAGTTTTCCATCTCTTCATTCTCCCTTCTCTGAATAATAGTGGAACAACGGAACAAATTTCCTCCCTGTTCAATCCAGCAATTTTCACGGGGCTTTATGGAAGAGAACGCCCCCTCAGACCGTAGTTACTTTTTCCCGTAGTTTTTCCGCAATAAGGGTCCCCAGAGAGAAGCATTTTTTGAGAACTTCCCCATCCGGTCTGTGCCTCACACTGAGGGTATCTCCCACCAGTTCCACTTTCATTTCCGAAAGCTCTTTAAGGATCTGCCCCACCGCTTCACCGCTCCATCCGTATGACCCGAATGCCTGTCCGATGAGATTCGCCGGCTTCAAGCCCCGTATATATGTCAAGACGTCCGCGATATGAGGCAACATGTTGTTGTTCAAGGTCGAAGATCCCACGACAAGAGCACCTGCTTCCAGGAGTTCATACACCACATCGCTGCGATGGAACTCATCCATTGACATGAGTTTTACGGCGATACCTCCCTGGGCAAGTCCCTCTGCGATCGCCCTCGCCATCAGTTCTGTACTGTGCCACATCGTGGCGTAGACAATCACCGTTTTCAAGGCAGGTTTCTGGATGGCCCATTGTCCATAGAGTTCAATGATTCCTTTCATATTCATGCGCCATACCGGCCCGTGATCGGGGGCGATTACCTTGAATTCCATGCCAGAAGATGCCACTCTGTCCAGGAGCTTCAGCACCAGGGATGAGTAAGGAAGGATGATATTGGCATAATATGTGGCCGCCTCGTACCGGAGGATGGCCTCCTCAATCTCATCGTCGAACCTCTCGGAAGTAGCCAGGTGCATTCCGAACGCATCCTGGGAAAACAGGACATGTTCCTCAGCGAGATAGGTAAACATGCTGTCCGGCCAGTGGAGCATCCGCGTTTCCATGAACGAAAGGTTCATGTTTCCCAGATTGAGGCGATCCCCGTCCTTCACCACTGTAATCTCCCGCTTTACAGGGAGAAGTTCCTTGAGGGTCTTTGAACCCATGGGCGAGGCCACTACTTTCTCCGGGTTGATAAGCTCAATGACCTCTGGGAGACACCCGGAGTGATCCATTTCTGAATGGTTGGAAATCACATATTTTATTTTTCCGGGATCAACTACAGAGGCAACCCGGGAAAGCATCTCTTCCCGGAAGGGCTTTTTCACCGCGTCGATAAGGGTAATCTTATCCGCAGTGATAAGATAGGCGTTGTAAGTACTGCCCCTTCTTGTAAGATACCCGTGAAAATCACGGATGGTCCAGTCAATGGCCCCCACCCAGTAGACATGATCACTCACCCTCACAGCCTTGTAGAACTCTTCCATGTCACCACCTCATATTCTCACAACGTAAAATGCCTTCCCAACATGCGAAGGAAACAAGAATAGCACGCAATTCTCGGTTCTTGACAAGAAGGTTGGGTTGTATTATAAGGCGCAACTCAAATCATCACGCCCGTTTTGAAGAAATCGAATGTGAAATTATAGTGAATAAACGGGCTTGTTACCTCATATCCATTTTGGAGGAATTTAGCAAGACAATTTCATTGAACTTACGAAACTTATAAGACTTTTATTGACTTTCACACTTTGTTATACTATTGAGGATCGACGAAATCCGATTGTTCCCCGGTAGCTCAGTCGGTAGAGCAGATGGCTGTTAACCATCGGGTCCGTGGTTCGAGTCCGCGCCGGGGAGCCAGAATATTCATAAGGTAGAACCTCTCATAAGACGTTCTACCTTTTTTTTGTCAACGAAAATGTCGCACAGTACATAGATTAGCGATCTGAGTCAAGAACAGCAGGAAAAGTATTAAACTAATCGCGTGTCAAAATAACAGTTCCCACATTGAACGATTTGTGCTATTCCGCCGGATAAATGCGAAGACATTAACATGAAAAAGAAACTGTTAGAGGAATCGGTTCTCTTCGTCAGTGTTTTAAAATGGACCATAATCGCCGCCTGTTCCGGTGGGATTGTCGGGACAGCCACGGCAATATTTCTGAAAGTGCTCAACTGGAGCACAGTGTATACCGGTCAATATCCATTCTACTTCCTCCTTCTCCCCACGGCGCTATTTCTCAGCGCCCTGACCGTACAGCGCATCGCCCCCGAAACAAAAGGCTATGGAATGGAAAGAGTTATCCAGGCAGTTCATAAGAATTCAGCTCAAATACGGCTCATTGCCGCGCCCACCAAAGCATTCGTCACCATCCTATCGGCAACCTTCGGCGGTTCCGTCGGTCAGATCGGGCCATGCGCCCAAATTGGTGCCGCCCTTACCGCCTTCTCCGCCAACATGCTCAAATTCGATGACAATGACCGAAAAAAACTGGTGATATGCGGGATCAGCGCCGGTTTTGCCTCCGTTTTGGGCGCACCAATCGCGGGGGCGATTTTCAGCTTGGAAGTCCTCGTGGCGGGAAGCATTATGTATGAGGTGTTGTTGCCCTCTTTCGTCGCAAGCATCACGAGCTACCACGTGTCATCGCTCATTGGAATCGTGTATATGCATCACCCACTCGCATCCATACCGCCTTTCACGGAAATAAATTTTCTCAAGGTAATCGCCGCAGGCATGTTCTTTGGACTATGCGCATTTCTTTTCATTGAAATAATGAAACTGGGGGAAAAACTATCCAGGGCGATTCCTTGGTGGGAACCGCTGAAAGGGATCGTCGGAGGGGTTGTTCTTATCGCTCTGACTCTCGTATTCTCCAGAGATTACCTTGGACTTGGCATTGAACTCACCCATCATGTTCTCAAAGGGGGTGAAATCGTCTGGTATGCGTTTTTGCTGAAGACTATCTCCACAAGCATCACCTTCGGTTTTGGCGGCAGCGGAGGTATCATCGCCCCTCTCATCTGTGTCGGTGCCACCGCGGGAAGTCTATTCGGCACCCTGCTGGGTATGGACTGTGCGACATTCGCCGCCATCGGTTTCGTAAGTGTATTATCAGCGGCCGCCAACACGCCAATTGCCACAAGCATTCTCGCAATGGAGCTTTTCGGAAGAGCAATTGGCCCTTACGCCGCGATATCCTGCGTAGTCAGCTTTCTCATTATCGGACATCGGGGCATATTCCCTACACAATTGCTTGCCCTCAGAAAGTCTTCGTCTGTCGAAGTGGAGATAGGGAAAGAAGTAGGTGAGGTGACAACACGTTTCAAACCCCGTGACAAGAGCCTTATCGGAATAGGACTGAAGATCGCAAAGAAAATCAAAAAAAATAAAGAGGAAGGGGATAAATAAAGAATCGAGAAATCTCCTTATTGTTCCCTGACCGTCGATTTTGCCCTGGGTGCTGACTCGCCCGGTTGAACGATGAATTCTTCAGCACTCCCTTTCTCGCTCCGCGGTTTCTGAATATCCTCTTTCCTTTCCATCCCATGGGGTTCCCCTTCCTTTCTTACCCCTACTTCTCCACTTTTTTCAGGTTCACTCATTATCTCTTCATACTCCGGTATGACAATGCCCCTTTTGACCATGATCTCATAGATGCGATCCGAACGGCCTTCCACATAGCGGGACGTCCCTGCAGGGTTGTACCTGCGAGGATTGGGGAGCACGGAGGCCAGACGCGCCGCTTCTTTAGCCGTGAGTTCCGATGCAGCTTTCCCATAGTACCGACGGGCGGCTGTTTCAATACCGAAGAGCCCATCGCCCCATTCCGCAACGTTTAAATATAATTCAATAATCCTCTTCTTGGAAATATTTCGTTCAATCCTCCACGTGAGAATAGCTTCCTTTATCTTTCGTACCGGGTTCTTTGAGGGAGACAGATAAAGGTTCTTTGCCAGCTGCTGGCTTATCGTACTCCCCCCTGCCGCGAATTGTTTCTTTTTTATGTCTTTTTCGATGGCTTTCTGTATCGCTTCGAAATCAAAACCTTCATGTGACCAGAACTTGTCATCCTCGGCGATGATTACCGCCTTGATCACATAGGGAGAAACGTGCGATAAAGGCACCCACTGATGAATGATTTTATTCTTTTTTCCCTTTCTTTCCCACTCTTGTTCGCGATACTTCATAAAAGCCGTCTTTTTCGGATATGTCTTTTTAAGCTCGGAAACATCAGGATAAATAAAATAGAGCCCCATATCCAGGAGCAACGCAGAGGCAAGGACCACAACAATTATGGTAAATAATCTTTTAATCATCAAAATATCCCATCATTACCATTATTTATAAGCGCTGAGAGCGTTCACCTCAAGGAGAGAATAAATACGGTCACGAGTGCTCTTCATATATCAAATTTTACCATTATGAAAGGTTTGAAACGTTATTTCATATTGTTTTTTTTGGACATTATCCCTCCAGGCGAAAATTCACACAGGCGAAAATTTACTTTGACTTGCAAAGCTTTTTTTTGTAGAGATATCCTTTAGTTCATCTGTGTGCAGTTTGTCATCCATTGTCAAAATCTGTGCACCGTTCCCAAAATGGGGGATCCCCCGAATGAAAAAGAGGAGGTACTTCATGATGAAACGGCAGATTTTCCTATGGATGGGACTGGTTGTCCTGTTCGTTGCATGTGGCTTCTGCCAGGAAGCCCTTGCAAGGGAATATATTGTCAAGCGGGGCGATAATCTCGCCAAGATCGCAAAAAAATTCGGCACCACCCCACAGGCCCTGAGAGAAGCCAACAGTTTACAGAGCACCGCTCTTAAACCAAAACAGGTTCTCATCATTCCCGATCAGGGCAAAAAGCAAGCCGCAAAATCAAAGAAGCGCAATTCCCATAAGGCGGGCCACTATGTGGTGAAAAAGGGAGATACCCTTCAAATCATTGCAAAAAAAACCGGCCATTCCGTGAAGGAACTCCAGCGCCTGAATCACGTCAATCCAAAATCGTTGCGAATCGGTCAGAAACTTGCTCTCTCAAAGCCATATCGCGCGCGAGACCTCACAATAGCAAGGATCGATGAACCAGACGATGAGACAGAAGTCGATGACCTGCTGGATGAAGACGAAGAAGTTGTGATGAACGATGAAACCAGCGAAGTGGGAGAGGACGTCGAGTCAAGCTCCGACCCATTGGGTAAATGGAACAGCGCCTATGAGAGGTCGTTATTCATAAGAGTTGCGAAAGGCTTCATGGGCGCTCCTTATCGCCTGGGTGGATCAACGGTAAGAGGTTTAGATTGTTCCGCATTTGTAAAAAAGATCTACCAGTTCTTCGATGTCAGCCTTCCCCGGACGGCGAGGGAGCAAGCCCGTGTCGGCAAGCGCATATCCCGGGAGGAACTGGCGGAGGGTGATCTTGTCTTTTTCAATACGAGGCGGGCGTTCGGTCATGTCGGTATTTACATAGGGAACAATGAATTCGTCCATGCCGCAGCGGGACGTCAAAGGGTAGTCAGGATAGACACGCTTGACAAACCATACTATAATAAAAGATTTGTAAAGGCTGTCCGTGTGAAAGAACTGGACGACGGGGTATAATTTACACAGCCTCCCGCTGCATGAGACATACTTTAAATAAGGGGACTGTTTGTGTCCCTTTTTTATTACCGAAAATGTAAACGATGTGCCCCCAATGCGATTCATGCAGATATTTTTCTATTGATTTATTCACATAGCACTTATACTCTACAATAAATGCCTGGAATGTGAGAAAGGCATAGTCATATAATCTAAATAAATACATTTAGTTAGTAGGCACAGGTGCAACCGGGAAGAACAATACAGAGGCACCGGAATCCACTCAAAAAGGAGGCAATAATGAACAGGAAAGTATTCGTCGTCATCCTCATCCTTACGTTTCCCCTTTTTTTAAGCGGCTGTCTGGTAACGGAAAGTAAATACATGAAAAAAGTTGCTGAAGCGGATACCCAGGCAAAGGAACTTGCATCCCTCCAGCAGAAGTACGAGGATCTTACAAAGGAAAATACCCTGCTGAAAGACAAAATAAAAGAACTCACGGCTGACAGGGACCAGCTCAAAGAGGCTTTTGCCAATGCAACCAAGGCAAAAGCCGATCTGGAAAACGTCCTGCAGGCCAGATCGGATGACCTGACAAAGAACGTCATGGAGCTAAAAAAGAGGACCTCAGACCTTGACTCAGAAAATAAGGCCTTGAAGGAAAACATCGCTCAACTGACGAAGAGCAAAGAAGAAGACCAGTCGATAAAAAAGGCCCAGGATGAGCTCCTTCAGGAAATGAAGTATGAAGTCGCCAAGGGGCAGATCACGATCACGGAATTGAAAGGAAAATTGACACTGGATGTAGTGGAAAAGATCCTTTTCGATTCCGGCGAAGCAGAAGTGAAACGGGAGGGACTGGCAGTCTTGAAGAGGGTTGTGGATATCCTCAAAAACGTGAAAGATAAGACGATCCGTGTCGAAGGCCATACGGATAATATTCCGATAAAAGGCCATCTCGCGAAAATATACCCCACCAACTGGGAACTCTCGTCAGCCCGGGCAATCAACGTTACCCGGTTTCTCCAGAAACAGGGACTTGATCCTGTGATTCTCTCCGCCACAGCATATGGTGAGTATAAACCAATTGCCGACAACAGCACTTCCGAAGGACGGGCCAAAAACCGGAGGATAGCCATCGTTCTCCTCCCGAAAGATTGACAGTGTGAAATTGACACATGGGTAAGACAATTTCCGAAAAAATTATTGCAGCCCACCTTGTTTCCGGCAAATTTATGCCCGGTGAAGAGATAGGAACAAGAATCGATCAGACCCTGACGCAGGATGCTACAGGAACCATGGCATATCTGCAGTTTGAATCATTAAACATACCGAAAGTAATGACCGAACTTTCGGTGAGCTATATCGACCACAACACCACCCAGATCGGATTTGAAAATGCGGATGACCACAGGTATCTCCAAACTGTTGCCCAGAGGTACGGCATTTATCTGTCCCGCGCCGGAAACGGCATCTGCCACCAGATACACCTGGAGAGATTCGGAAAACCGGGGAAAACGCTTCTTGGATCCGACAGCCATACCCCTACGGGTGGGGCTCTGGGGATGATTGCCATCGGTGCCGGCGGCCTTGATGTCGCCCTGGCAATGGCGGGAGAACCCTTTTATTTTGCCTGTCCCAGAATAATCAGAATCAATCTCGTGGGCAAGCTTCCCCCCTGGATCTCCGCGAAAGACATCGTCCTTAAAATACTCCAGACATTTACGACAAAGGGAAACCACGGATACATTTTCGAATTCGGGGGAGACGGTCTGTCAATACTATCCGTACCGGAAAGAGCCACCATCGCCAACATGGGAGCCGAATGCGGGGTCACGACCTCAGTGTTCCCCAGTGATGAGATGACAAGAATTTTCTTGAAGTCACAGAAACGCGAGGATGACTGGCGTGAAATCAAGGCAGATCCAGATGCCCGGTATGAAAGGACTCTCGACATCGACCTTGCCGAACTGGTGCCTCTCACAGCCCGGCCTCATAGTCCGGATAATGTCTGTGCCGTCAGAGACATAGGAGAAATCGAGGTAGATCAGGTCTGTATAGGAAGCTGCACAAATTCATCATACAAAGACCTCGCCACAGTCGCGAAAATCCTGAGGGGCAAGGTAGTCCATCCCGGGGTGAGCTTTGTCGTCGCGCCGGGATCGCAACAGGTTCTGGAAAATCTCGCCAAGGATGGCTACCTCTCGGACCTTCTCCACTCCGGAGCAAGAATCATGGAAAGCGCCTGCGGATTCTGTATAGGAAACAGCCAGAGCCCCCGGACAAAGGGAATCTCCCTGAGAACATCCAACAGGAATTTTTTAGGCAGGTCAGGCACGATAGACGCGGAGGTATATTTAGTGAGTCCGGAGACGGCGGCAGCGGCGGTGATTACAGGGAGATTTACCGATCCCCGCGACCTCGGGATAGATCACCCCGAAGTAACGATACCTGAGGAGTTCCATATCAACGACAGCCTCATTGTAACACCGGACAAAACAAAAGATTCCTCTTCCATAGACGTCTACAGGGGGCCGAATATAGGTCCCCCCCCGAGAAATGATCCATTCCCCGAGACAATCGGCGGCATTGTCACCATCAAGGTGGGAGACAAGATCACAACGGACCATATCATCCCTGCGGGCGAACGAATGAAATACCGTTCCAATATTCCCAAATATTCAGAATACTTCTTTGAACTGCTGGACAGTACTTTCTACAAACGGGCAAAGAAAGTTAAAGATGAGGGAAAACACAATATCATCATCGCCGGGCACTCATACGGACAGGGTTCATCAAGAGAGCATGCCGCCCTGTGTCCCATGTATCTGGGCGTAAAAATGGTCATGGCAAAATCCATTGAGAGGATCCATTCGGCAAACCTGATCAATTTCGGGATACTACCCGTCATTTTTAACGATGAGGAAGACTATGAAAAGACGAGTCCGGGAGATATCCTCGAAATACCGGACGTGAGAAGGGTTCTTATAGAAAAGGAGGAAATCTCTGTTCGCAATGTTTCCAGGGATAGATCCTTTAAAGTTTCTCACAATCTGTCGGCCAGGCAGAAGAATATCCTGCTCGCCGGAGGAGCTCTCAATCTGAAGTTCACATAACCACATGTTATCATGCCAACCATTGCCGACATTTACCGCCGCTGTATCGCCGGACCCTTCAAGGCTGAACTGACAGCCCAGAACGTTTCTCTCTACCATACCTCTCCCTTCACGATCTATTGCGAAAAGTTCGTACCGGAAGCAGAAAAAGACCCTTTGAGTCCCTACCGCGAACTTCTCCAGGAAAGAGGCATTGAACACGAGCGAAGGATTTTAGAACAGGAATATCCCCGATGCCGTCCCATCACTTTTGAAACCACAGAAGAAGGATTCAAGCTCCTCCTGCATGAAATGGCCAAAGGTGCTGAAGCCATTTACGGTCTGCCCCTCCTTTTTCTCCCGGAAAACATGCAGGGGAAAATCGATATCCTGGAGAAAAGGGATGACCACCCTTCTGTTTTCGGGAACTTCCACTACATCGTCACGGAAATCAAACTGGCGAAACACATCAAAAAAGAACATGTCCTTCAGGGTGCGTTCTACACGTACATCCTGTCTCAAATACAGGGCCATCTTCCCCACACATTCCGTATCATCAATCACGACAATCAAGTACGGGAATACTCTTTTGCAGACTGTGAGGAAGAACTGCGACAGGCTGTCCAGGGAACAAAGTCAATTCTGGATGGTACAGTAGTGCCGACTGCCACATACAATGCGTCGGAATGGCCATGGGAACGCTACACCAACCACGAGGCAATCCGAAACAGGGACGTCTCCCTCATAGGACATGTGGGACCGAAAACAAAGGAAAAACTGGTGGCACGAGGTTTCAAAAAGATATGGCATGTTGCCTCCACCGGGATTGATGACCTGTCGGAAATCCCGGGAATCAGTAAATCCACCGCCCGGAAAATAATCCTGGGCGCCCGGTCTCTCGTAAAAAACGAGCCAATCCCAATCGACCCGTCGGTGCTGAATATCCCGACGATTTCTACGGAAATATACCTGGACATGGAGGGCACAGATCAACCCGATCTGGAAGATGCGGTCGATCCGGTAGACTATCTCATCGGAGCTGTTGTCCGAAAAGGCGGAACTGATACATACCATCCGTTCATCGCCCCCAGGATGCAGGATGAGGGCAAGATGTTCCGGGAATTCCTGTCATTCCTGAAAACCCAGAAAGACTACGTTATTTACCACTGGCACAATTACGAATACTGGCACATGAGGCAGTTAGCCAAACGACATAATCTCACAGATGAAGTGGAAGAGTACGTCATTCCTTTCATGATTGATCTCCACAGGATGGCCACCCGGGCATTCGCATTCCCCACATACACAAACGGTCTCAAGGATGTCGCTTCATTCCTGGGATTCAGATGGCGGCATGAGGACGTCAATGCCCTGGACGCCATTGCCTATTACATCAGGTATCAGTCTCACCCGGAAGACTACCGGGACAAACTGCAGGATGTGATTGATTACAACGAAGACGACTGCAGAGCAACCAAACGCATCAAGGAGTGGCTGGAGGAAAAAAGGCGACTTTCGTCATGCCGCCTGAAAGGGAAAGATGAAATAGACAGGGATTCACCTTTATGCTACACATATTCGGAGTGAATGTAAGAATATCGCGCGGGTCACCATGTCATTGCCGGGCAAAATAAAGATGAGGAATCCCATCGTCGAGATTGACGGTGACGAAATGGCAAGGGTCATGTGGAAGATCGTCAAGGAAAAACTTCTCATGCCCTATCTGGAGCTGAACACGGAATATTACGACCTCCACGTGACAAAGCGTGACGCAACGGACGACAGGATTACCCGAGAGGCGGCAGAGGCGATTGTCCGACACGGTGTCGGGGTCAAATGTGCGACCATCACCCCGAATGAGGACAGGGTCAAGGAATACGGCTTGAAGAAGCCCTGGACAAGCCCCAACGCGACGATAAGGGCGATCCTTGACGGGACGGTCTTCCGAAAGCCCATCCTGGCAAGCAATATCCGCCCTTCCGTTACCGCGTGGAAGAAACCCATCACCATTGGGCGACATGCCTACGGTGACGTATACAGCAATGCGGAGATGCGGATTACCGTACCGGGGAAGGCGGAAATCATATTCACCCCTGAGGGGGGAGGTCCGGTGGTCAGACAGAAGATCAAGGATTTCACCGAACCGGGAATCATCCAGGCAACCTACAATATTGACGGATCCATACAAAGCTTTGCAAAAGCATGTTTCGCCTTCGCCCTGGAGGAAAAAACCGACCTGTGGTTCAGCGCAAAGGACACTATCTCCAAAACATATGACGGCCGCTTCAGGGACATCTTCCAGGAAGAGTACGAAAACAACTGGAAGGAACAATTCACTCAGGCAGGTCTCTCGTACTTTTTCACCCTTATCGACGATGCCGCCGCCCGTATCATGAAGTCCGAGGGAGGTATCCTCTGGGCACTGAAAAATTATGACGGCGACGTGATGTCCGACATGATCGCCTCCGCCAACGGAAGCCTTGCCATGATGACCTCCGTGCTGGTATCCCCATGGGGACATTTCGAATATGAGGCCGCCCACGGGACAGTGCAGAAGCACTACTATAAATATTTAAAAGGCGAGGAAACTTCCACGAATCCCATGGCAATTATTTTCACCTGGTCTGGAGCCCTGAAAAAGAGGGGAACCCTTGATGCCACACCGGAATTAGTTTCCTTTGCGGCAACACTGGAAAAAGCCGCCATTTCGACGGTGGAATCCGGAACCATGACCGGTGACCTCATGGCCGTCGCAGTGGAAGATCCCCGCAACAGAAAAGTCAGTACAGAAACGTTCATCAATGCCATCGCAGAACGCCTCCTTCAAAAACTGCACCGCTAAGCCGAATCTGAAAGACATGACCATCGAGGAGATTGAAACCTTCATCTCCGGTCTCGGTAAGGGAAAATACCGGTCAAAACAGATCATGAAGTGGCTTTACCAGATGAACGCCCAATCCTTCGATGAGATGACCAATCTCTCTAAGGATTTCCGCAGCAGACTGCCCGACCTCGCGAGAATCGGAGAGCCTCAAATCAAAAAAACACAGGTCTCCCGGGACGGCACGAAGAAGATCCTTTTCCGACTGGAGGACGGACTGTTCATCGAAAGCGTGCTCATTCCGGGAAAGAACCACTGGACGGTGTGCGTGTCCACACAAGCGGGATGCCGGATGGGATGCACATTCTGCATGACCGGCAGACAGGGATGGAAACGGAATCTCCTTGCTTCAGAAATAACCGGTCAGATAACGGTACTTCGCCGGGATACACCGGAGGGCGACAACATCAAGAATATCGTCATGATGGGAATGGGGGAACCCCTGGAGAACTATGAAAATACGCTGAAGGCGATCGGGATCATCACCTCCGACTATGGCCTCGGGTTTTCGCACAGAAAGGTCACCGTCTCCACCTGCGGGATTGCACCGATGATCGAGCAACTGGGAAGGGATGTCTGTGTTAATCTGGCAATCTCACTCAATGCCCCGGATGACAAAACGAGAAGCAAGCTTATGCCTGTAAACAAAAAATATCCCCTTGCCCAACTCCTGGACACCTGCCGGAATTACCCCATGCCCGGGCGGAGGATGCTCACCTTCGAATACATTCTCATCGCGGGAGTCAATGATTCCCCCGATCATGCGGTAAAACTTGCGCGTCTTCTCAAAGGAATCCGGTGCAAGCTCAACCTGATCGCCTTTAATGAATTTCCCGGCACAGCGTTCAGAACCCCTTCACCGGATCAGATACGGGCATTCCAGCAGATTCTCCTGAACCACCACTACACGGCCATTCTCCGGGCAAGCAAGGGGAGCGACATCCTGGCCGCCTGCGGACAGTTGAGCGGACAGGAATGGTGACTGTGTTCCGGATCGATTATGATTCATTAAAAGGAACTTTACAATGACACATCCGAAACTCGTGGAAGCGATGAGCCGCCCGGATTTTTACCCCCACCGTCCGGAGCACGTCGAACTGGTTCAGACCCACATATCCTACATCTTCATTGCGGGGGATTTCGTGTATAAGGTCAAGAAGGCCGTTGACTTCGGATTCCTGGATTTCACCACCCTAAACAAGAGAAGACGTTACTGCAGCGAAGAGCTGAGACTGAACAGGAGGCTGGCTCCCGCAGTATATCTTGAGGTCGTCAAGATCGGCGTGGACCGGAACGGAAACATCATTTTCGGGAAAGGGAAACACGTCGTCGAATATGCCGTCAAGATGCGGAAAATCCCTCAGGAAAGAATGCTCAAAAAACTGATCCTTCAAGGTGAAGTCGATTGCTCCATCATGGACGTCATTGCAAAAAAACTCGTCGATTTCCACCGGCATGCCGAAACGGGAGGCAAAATCGACAAAATCGGCGGCATCAAAACGATTCGCCGGAACCATGATGAAAATTTTGCCCAGACGGAAAGTTACGTCGATCTCACCATCCCGGGATACCAGTACTCGTTTATCAAATCGTACATATACGACTTCATGAAAAGATACCGCAGGCTGCTTGCCGGAAGGGTTGCGGAACAGAGAATCAGAGACTGCCATGGAGACCTTCACCTGGAACACATCTGTATCACGGGCTCCGGCGCCACCGATGCGAAAGACCTTCTGTCGGAAAAAAGATATACCCCCGATGGTATCGTTATATTCGACTGCATCGAATTCAACGAACGGTTCCGTTACGAAGACGTCGCCGCGGAAGTGGCATTTTTAACCATGGATCTGGATTTCAACGGATACCCCGATTATGCAGACGCGTTCGTCAGTTCATATATCAACCATTCACACGACCACGAAATTGCAAAACTGCTCAATTTCTACAAATGCTACTATGCGTACGTACGGGGCAAAGTGGTGGGGTTCAGGATACACGATATTGCCATCTCACAGAAAGACCGAGATGAGGCGGCAAGAACCGCATCAAGGTATTTCGATCTGGCCTATACCTACGCAGCCTTCCCGGAGAAACCGACTCTGATCCTCATGGCGGGTCTCATGGGAACGGGGAAAAGCGTCCGGGCAAGATGCATTGCCCCCCGCCTGGGTGCCGACATTATCCATACGGATGTCCTGCGGAAGGAAATCCTCCATATCGAACCCACGAATCGGCATCATGATGACTTTGGAAAAGGGATATACTCCGAGGACATGACGAGGACCACGTATGAAAAGGCGCTGGAACTGGCAACAGAGAAGCTGAAAAGCGGCAGATCGGCAATTATCGACGCATCGTATAAAGACCGCCGGTACCGCCGGGATGCCTACAGAGCTGCAAGAAGTGTCCATGCCGACTTTTTCATCATAGAATGCACCTGTCCGGAAGACATCATCAGGGAGCGGCTCGATGCGAGAATGTCGAACAGCAAACGGGCCTCCGACGGAAGGTGGGAACTCTTCCAGGCGCAGAAAGAGTCATTCCATGCGATCACCGAGATTCCGGCCCGATTGCACATCGTCATTGACGCCGTCCAGTCACCGGAGGAATGCGCATATAAAGCCCTCGTGAAAATAAAATCATTCTCCCCCTGACACGCTGTTGGATTTTGCCGTTTCTCCCGCACCATTAAGGCTCTCTCACATGTGATTACGAGAACAAACATACCGTGAGCATGCATTCAGACTGACCGTTGATTTTTACGGCACAAAATTCTATGATTTAACAAGAATCTTTTTACACACTACACCGGTTGCGCGGACTCACAGTTACCCGCGAGCCGGGAATACAAGTCAATCGGGACACCGGCGGAGTTTGTGGAAAATAACAGTAAGTCCCGAAATGCAGATAAAAACAGGAGAAAAGGAGGATCTATGAAAGTTCTTAAAATCGTGTCAGGTGTCGCGGCGATAATTTTTCTCGTTTCCTTCAGCGTGCTGGCGGCTGATTTCGACTGGACTCAGGATTTCAACATCAGGGCTGAGGCGGATTCTTCGGGATTCAAAGCAAAGCTTTCCACCCGGTTCCACTTCGAAGACGCCAGGATCAATGTTGTATTGAACAGCGTCGATAAACCGGCAGATGCATATATAATCCTGCGACTCGGTGAGATGTCGAACAAGCCGCCGGAATATGTCATCAAGGAATATAAGGCAAGAAAAGGGAAAGGCTGGGGAGCCCTCGCGAAGAGCCTTGGAATCAAACCGGGATCGAAAGAATTCCATGCCCTGAAAAGAGGCCAGGATCTGTACGGGGATGGTCCGGGAAAGGCAAAGGGAAAAGGAAAGGGGAAAAAGAGGGAGTAAAAACCGGAAAATAACTGGGCGGTCACCTGACATGCGGCAAATTCATGCCGGGATGACTGAACGGGAAAAAGCGCAATCTCGGCAAACTACCAGGAAGCCCTCTCATATTCCTTCCAGATATACCCGAAAAGGTACTTTCCGAAATCGGACACGACGACGATTTTCGCGGCATCTATCTTCACATTGTTGAGATACTCCAGACGCAACACATCCCCATCATGGAGCTCGGGGATAATTCCGACAAAGAAAAAGCCCAGCATTTCCGCAGCGGCGGAAGAATGTGCAGTGAGCGGATCGGCCAGGGGCAGATCGAAAAATATACAGTCTATTTTCCGGAGACACATTTCCCGTAAATGGTACCGGACACAATCCCGAAAATCCTTCCCGTATTGTATCAGTTTGAAGAAAGCCAAGCCCCAGTCGTGATTCACCGTGATCTCCACATGCGAAAATGTATCCATGTCGCCCGGACTCTCGGGAACGGTGCCGAAAGTTCGGTCGAAGTCGCCGTGCTCATAAATCTTCTCGATGACGGTCCGGTGTTGATACGGCGGATACACCGTACGGCCGGACTCCCGGTTGAGCCTGTTGTACATGAGGACGCAGGTCTGACGCTGTTCCTGAACTTCCTCGATCTTTTTGAACGATAACCGCATCGAGACATAACCCAGAAGTATCCCCGTTTCTCTGGCACCCACAGCCCTATTGGCCTTCTGGGAGTACGGATGGATCGATACGGCTTCAAGATAGAAGCCCTGCAGACCCTGCTCGCGGGCGTAATCGATACTCGCTTTTTTCATGTTCTCGAAGAGTCCCCTGCCCCTGTACTTAGGATCGACGACTCCGGCCCCCATTTCGGCAACAAGACTGCCGGGATGGCTTTTCGTATATCCCTGATGAGCAACAACCTCATTTTCCGGATTCAGGGCCACCATGGATACCTGAATGCCGCTTTCAATCAAGTCCCTGACTCTTTCCGGAAAGTACACGAACTCCTTGTATGAATACCCGTAGACGCGGTAAAGACAGCGGGCGAGGGCGACCCCTTCCTCGGGGCGCATTAACCTGATCACAATCGGGACATCTTCGCTGACTGCTTCGGAAGGAACTCCGGTATCGTCGTGTACCTCACCTTCCGCCTTCAGGCTCCTCTCTTGCGAAAAATCCTTGATGAATTCTATCCGTTTTCCCTGAAAACCCAGATTGACGAAGCGTACCTCATCGGTAAATGCCTTGATAAGCCGCATGCCGAATCCGACCCGCTCATCCCCTTCGATCTTTCTCCAATCCATCGGCAATCCTTTGTCCTCCACAGCAACGACAAACTTGGCAGGGCGGGTTTCGATGACGACATCGAAGTATTCGTCAGGCTTGTTTTCAAAGGCATGTTGAATTACGTTCAGACATGCCTCTTCTGTAACGATTTCTAAATGACCGGCCTCATCCCCGGTCAATCCTTCCCGTACAGCATAGTCGCGGACAAGGTTGCAGATCGCCGGCAGGTATTTTCTCTGGGTCATGACGGTTACTCTGACAATAAGGTTTGACAGTTTTTTTTCTGTGTTCATGGGAAAATCTCCTTTGCCTTTCTCTTTGCATCCACTCCGGTAAGATATGAAAAGATCATGCCGATGATGCTGATAAACCCGAGGGTAACGAAGATGTAGCGAAAGCCAGGATAAAGATTGTCTGCCACAAAGCCCGGACTGCCCAGGGTTTGATCGCTTCTCGACTGATGAATGATCTGGGAGAAGATGGTTTCAAATACGACGACACCGATGGTAACTCCCAGGTAGGTCACCGTATTCAAAATGCCAGAAATGGTACCCTCATCCTTTTCAGAAGCACATTTCATGATCAGAACGTTATTCGGTGGAACGAACATGCCGTTCCCGATCGCCCTTACGACAAAAAAGGCAACCACAAAGAAAAGCCCCTGGAGATGGAGGGTGAATGAGAAAAAGAAAAAGGAAAAAGCCGTGATGGCCATGGCCAGGGTGCTTATGATTACGGGATTCGTTTTTTCGGAATACCTCCCGGCAATGGGAGGAACAATCACGAACACAACAGAGTATATCATCAGAAAGAGGCCGATGCGAGCCGGAGTCATATGTTTGAGCAGATCCAGATAGAAGGGAATCAAGAAATTATGCGCCGCTATGGTCATGTAGATAATAAAATTCGCAACTAAGGGACAGTAAAGCCGCGGGTTCCCCAGGAGCGAAAGATCGATGAGGGGCGAGACAACTCTCTTTTCTCTCACGACAAAGGCAACACCACAGAGGGCAGAGAAAATAAAACCCGAGATGATTCCCACGGAGGCCCAGCCGTATTCCTGGCCGTTATTCAGGGCAAACAACAGCAGGGATATCGCCGCCATGCTCAGGAAGGCTCCCGGGAAGTCAAACGGAGGAACAATGATGTCCCGCTCTTGTTCAATCTTACCGGGAATGACTTTTCCTGCGATGACGATCGCCGCAATCCCTATCGGCATATTGATAAGAAAAATCCAGTGCCAGGAGATATAGTCCGTAATGAACCCGCCCAGTGGCGCTCCCAGGGTTATTCCCAGTGCGCTCGCCGAGGTGAATATCCCGAAGGCCCTCCCGCTTTTCTCCCGGGGAATATGCCGCGAGATGATCGCCAGGGAAGTCGCTGCGAGCATGGAACTCCCCAGTCCCTGCACGAAACGGGAAATCGTAAGCATATCGATGCTGGCGGAAACTCCACAGAGGAGCGACCCCCCTGTGAAGAGAATATAGCCCCAGATGAAAAACCTTCTCAGGCCCGTCCTGTCCGCCCATTTGCCGAACAACAGGAGTGTGCTTGCAGCCGCCAGCACATAGATGAAGACAACCCTGGAGATGTCGCTCAGGCTGGAGTCGAAATATCTTGCCATTGTCGGCAACGATACATTGACGATGTAGCTGTCAAGCCTTCCCATGAAGGTCGCCAGGGCGACACTGAAGATAATCAGGACATCCTTGGAATTTTCATCAGCGGGCATAATGTTTTTCTGCAGGCTCTCAGACCCGAGGGGGTATCACCAAACATAAAAAGAGAATTCTTATCAAGTCGACTATTTCGGTTTCGCACACGATCAACGAGCAGGATAAAAGGCAATGCGAAGCGGCAGGATCTCTTCAATGTCCTTCCGAAAACTATCTCGATCAACGTATTGA
>Ga0194112_10003443_pt1 | contig 22032 bp, 23 predicted proteins | sample TA2MahC400mmetaG_FD_146191 | JGI IMG/M metagenome (GOLD analysis project Ga0194112, IMG submission 146191) | Freshwater microbial communities from Lake Tanganyika, Tanzania - TA2015016 Mahale Deep Cast 400m | ecosystem: Environmental > Aquatic > Freshwater > Lake | place: Tanzania: Lake... | reverse complement strand
TGTTGGTGTTGCAAGAGTACTGGCGGAATGGTCGGTGGGCGCAACTGTTTCCCCACATGGGTTGTGCCAATCCCTCCCTCAACTGATTTCACCTTATGTGCCCCCCATTAAAAGTTGCCTTGCTCCCAACCGCTCTGAAAAACCAGCGCGGAGAAACCGCCTTGGATGTGCGCTTGGTGGTAATCACCGGCGCGCTTGACGGACCAAATGTCTTGCCTCCATACTCAGCCACGGTAATTCACAATGAAAGTATTTGTTTTTCTCAGTCTGGCCGTAGTGCTTTCGGCGTTCGGTAGCGGGGATGAGGTTGCGCGGATGATTCGTCAAGCGGGCAACACAGACAGCGATCGCGAACGTCTGGCTTGCTTGCAGCAGCTTCAGTCGCTGCCCGGCCTCGATAAGCGGCTGCGGGCTGATCTGGACAAGCTGGTGAAGGAGATTGACCAATACGTCCACAACCCGCGTCTCGATTACTTTGGCAGGCAATTCCGCCGCAACATGGACCACGATTTCGGGATCGCTCCTGATTCGCCGTTGTATGCGCTGGCGGGTTTTTATCGGGCGCGGATGATCACGTGGTACGTGTTGGAGACGGAAAACCGGTGGAAGGAGCCAAAGACCCGCCGTGAATTGTTCGACAAGGTACGCGGGTTGTTCGAGCAAACGGCAACAGCATTCCCGGAAAACAAGATCGCCGCGATGTATCTGGGCCGGCCACAGCCGGCGCCGAAACGGTACAGCGCGCCGGTGAATGCGCCCGCGTGGGCGGCGCATCAACGCGAGGCGTTGGAGCGGCTGACCGACATCATTGAGTGGTGGATTGATCATCGCCAACAACCGGACGGCTCGTACGGTGGCGGCTGGGGTGACGATTGCGAAATGTGGCGTTGGTGGGTGCCGGTGTTGATCGGTTTCGATAGCTCAAAAATCGGCGAGGCGCAGGCGCGGTTTTCCACGGCGATCCTGTCGCAGCCGCACATGAAAGGCGGCTACACTTCCAAAATGACCGATGTCGAGCACACCGCCGAGGATTCCGCCGACGCGATGACGCCCATGATGCATCTTGATCCCGACAATCCGGTTTGGCGCGACCGCGCATTGCGTCTGGCCGAGTTGATGGAAACGCTCTGGACCGGCCGCAACGAACGCGGATTTCTGCAATTCAAAAGCACGTACTTCACCTCGGAGCGGGTTGACCCCAACCCGCAACGCGCCTGCGACACGGTTTATCATCCGCGCGCGATGCAACCGGCGTTGCTGTACTGGCAACGCACCGGTGACGCGCGCCTGACGCGTCTGTTCAGCGCATGGATGGACACGTGGGTGGACGCCGCTGGGCGCGCGGAACGCGGCAAACCCGCCGGTGTCATTCCCAGCGCGATCCACTGGCCGGGCGGTCAGGTGGGCGGACTTGGCCCCGATTGGTGGGACCCGCAAAACCACAGCGAACCCGCGCTCTACCGGTTCCCGAGTGCGATGAGCTTGATGACACACACGCTGCTGCTCACCGCGCACATTACCGGCAACGCCAAATACCTGGAGCCGGTCCGTTCGATGGCCGCTCTGCGCCTGAACTTTCTGCGGCACCAACCAACGGGAACACTCGTGCCCGGCAGCGCCGATTGGTGCGCCTCGAAAATCAGCGTTTCCAGTGTGCTGGCCAAACACAGGCAGGTAACCGGCAGCACCGAGTTTGACGAACACTTGAAGACGACGAAACCGCGGGACGACCGCAAGAGCCTCACCAAATCATTACGGCAAACCGCTCAAGCGTTCGCCGTCAACTTCGAAGGTTATACCAGCGAGGTTCGTTACACCGATCGGGTGCTGCGCTTTCCTGTTTTGTTCGAGGACAACACCATGTTTCCGAAAGCAATCTCCGGCTTCCAAGCACCGTCTCCGTCATTGCTGTACTCGACGGTCACCGGGGATCCGGGCGATGCGCTGTATTTTCCGTTGAACGCCGTCCGCTGGTTGACGCCGCCGCGAGAGATTGCTGCGTTGGTGACAATCGCCGGCTCGAACCGGTTCGGGGCGGAACTGTTTCACTTTGGGACAACTCCGCGGTCGTTGGCCGCCGAGTTGTACCTGCTGGAAAAAGGCGACTACGAATGGGAACAGGTTGCGGACGGGGCCGCGAAACAAACCAAACAATTCACCGTGACCGGGTCGCGCACGCGCGTCGCCTTCAATTTGCCGGCGCAGCAGCTTTGCCGGGTAACGGTGAGGAAGGTGCAACCGTGAAAGAATTCCTGCTGAAAACCAAAACGGCGCAACGCCTGTACCACGAGCACGCGGAAGGCCTGCCGATCATTGACTTCCACAATCACCTGAATGCCAGCGATCTTGCCGACGACCGTCAGTTCGACAACATCACGCAACTCTGGCTCGCTACCGATCCGTACAAACATCGGGCCATGCGCATCGCCGGTGTGCCGGAGCGGCTCATCACGGGCGACGCCAGCGACCGCGAGAAGTTCGACGCGTGGGCCGCCACGGTGCCGAAAACTGTCGGCAACCCGCTCTTTCATTGGACGGCGCTGGAGTTGAAACGGTATTTTGACATCGGCGAGTTCTTGTCGCCAGCAACGGCTGGGTGGATTTGGGACGCCTGCAACAGCCGTCATTACACAGCGCGACAACTGATTGCCAAGGCAAACGTGGAATGCCTTTGCACGTCCAACGTGCTGGCCGACGATCTCGATGCGCACGCGCGCCTAGCGCAATCGGCTTTTGCCACGCGAGTCTTGCCAACGGTGCGCGATGCCGACCGGGTGGACGCCGCGCGTTTTGACGAGTTCGAAACACTCGATTGCCGTCTCGCCGATCATGCCGTCAATGGGTTCGATTCGGAAACATTGCGCGCCTGTGCCCGCGAATACGCCCGGCGCGGCTGGATCATGCAACTTCACTTCGGCGTCGAGCGCGAAACCAGCACCCGCCTGCGCAACCTCGCCGGGACAGCCGGCGGCTACGCCACCATCGGCAACTCCTGTGACATCCCCAGGCTCTGCCGGTTCCTCGATGGTCTGGACAAGGAAGATTGTTTGCCGAAGACGATCTTGTATCCGATGAACCCTGCCGACTATGCATCCATCGCCACCATCACCGGTTCGTTCCCTGATAAAATCCAGTTCGGCCCGGCGTGGTGGTACAACGATCACGCGCTCGGCATCCGCCAGCATCTCGACACGCTTGCACACTACGGCCTGCTCTCGACGTTCATCGGCATGACCACCGACTCGCGCAGCCTGCTCTCGATGGTGCGTCACGAATACTTTCGGCGAGTGCTGTGCGATTGGCTTGGCGACAAAGTCGAAGCCGGCGAGTTGCCGTCGGACCTCGGCTGGTTGGTTCGCGCCGTCGCTTACGAAAACGCGCGCCAATGGATTCTGATATGAGTTATTCCCTTTTGTGGCTTCTGTTCGCTGCGGCTGCAATCGGTGCGGAACCGTTAGAGATGTTCTCGACAGACTCGCGTCGTTGGTCACGCGCCAGCTATGCCGTGGTGATGACGGATTTCTCAAAGGCCGAACCCACGGCGGCGCTCATCACCGGTAAGCGCGAAAAGGGAAAATGGAAGGTCATTCCTTTTGCCACGGCGGAATGGAAGGGCATGGCGCTCTCCGCGTATTCGCAGACCGGTCCGGCTGCGGTTCGGATGCCGCTGACGGCGCGCGGCTGGCACGCGGTGTATGTCGGCTTGGCGACAACTTCCGGCGGCTTCAACATCGGCGGGAACGGAATGAAAGCGCGGCTGAGCGACGAACCGGTCTTCAAGCGAATGGCCTGCAATGTCCCCTTGCTTCCCAACCGTCGGGGCGTGATTCAAGAACAGTTTCTGACCGTGGCTGAATTGAAAGGTCAGTCGGTCGAGATCGCCCCGCTGCCCGGTCTTCCCGCGACGATCTGTTACGTAAAACTCGTGCCGTTGACGGAGGATGAGGCGCGGAGACGAACGTCAACGCGGTCGCGCACGTCCATCGCGACGTTTGACGGACATAGTTGGATCTGGCCGTTTCGCCCGACCACGGCGGCAGAACTGGCGGAGGAGTTTCGCGGCTTTGAGGACACGGACATCGGCAAGTGGTGGTTCCAGGTCACTGGGGCCGATCTCGTGTGCTATCCGTCAAAAGTGGGCACCTATCCCGGCGAAGGCACCACGGATTTTCCCGTCAGTGCTTACGCCGTTTACACCCGCTCGCTGGAGACGCTGTTCAAGAAGGGCGTCAATCCGCTGAAGGTGGCGCGCGAGGCGGCCCGCGCGCAGGGCGCCGAGTTTCATGTGATGCTGCGGCCCGCCGGATGGGTCGGCTCGATGCCGTACGAGGAGACGTTCAACAGCAAGTTCTTCTACGCGCATCCCGAGTGGCGCTGCGTGGATCGCGATGGGACGCCGACATTTTACATGAGCTACGCCGTGCCCGAGGTGCGGCAGCACTTGCTGGAGATTTTCCGCGAGACGCTGGCGTTGCAGCCGGAAGGCGTGGGCTTTCTGTTCAACCGCGGCATGCCGTTGATACTGTGGGAGGATGCGTTTTGCGCACGCTTCAAGCAAATGCACAACGCCGACGCGCGGGCCGTGCCGGAGGATGATCCGCGCATCCTCGCAACACGCGCCGCGATCATGACCGAGTTCATGACCGAGGTGCGTGCGCTGCTTGACGAAACCGCACACAAACAAGACCGCAAAGTGCCCTACAAGATCTCGCTCGGCACCTTCGCGAAGGAAACTGACAACCAGAAGTGGGGGCTCGATCTGCCGGTGTGGATTCAGCGCGGCCTCGTGGATGAACTCGCGGTGACGTGGTTCGCTGGGCTAAGAACGGCATACCGCAGCCGTTGACGATTCCCTTGACGCGACTGGACGACAACTATTTCAGCCGCTGGTTTCCGAACACTGGATTCTAGGCCCATGAAGCCACTTCGACTCATTCTGAGTGGTCTGGGCCTGTCTTACCATTCTCGCCAAAGTGCTGAAACTTATTCAAGAATCGCTATTACAAGGAGTTTCCCTATGAATTCTAGAACGCTGTTGTTCGACAGGAGATTGAACAAGATGAAATGGCTAACTGCTCTTCGTGTCCTCTTTGCAAGCGTGATACTCATTGGCTGTTCGGTTCATGGTGAACCAATGAAGGAGCCTTTGGTTCTGACGCCGAAGCCCGGTCCTCAGCCGCGCATCAACGGCGCGAAAGTTTTCGGCGTTCGGCCGGGGCACCCGATTCTCTACACCATCGCGGCCACGGGACAACGTCCGATGAAGTTCTCGGCGACCGGATTGCCGGCGGGCGCGCGGCTTGATGGGCAGACAGGACGCATCAGCGGCTCGGTTGCGAAACGTGGAACTTACCGGGTGATGTTGCGCGCGGAGAATGCGCTTGGCCGGGCGGAACGCGCGTTGCGGCTTGTGGTGGGTGACGACATTTGCCTGACGCCGTTGTTGGGCTGCAACACGTGGGGTGGTTGGGGCGCGAAAGTCACCGACGCCAATTTGCGGGCTGCCGCGGAGGCGATGGTGCGGCTCGGCTTGATCAATCACGGCTGGCAATACATCAACATTGACGACGGCTGGCAGGGCAAACGCGGTGGCAAACACAACGCCATCCAACCCAACGAGAAGTTTCCCGACATGAGGGCCCTGTGCGATTACATCCACGGTCTCGGTCTGAAGGCCGGTATTTACTCGACACCGTGGACGACCAGTTACGCCGGTTTCATCGGTGGCTCCAGTGACGATCCCAGCGGTGCTTGGGAAAAACCGAAACGCGCTCGCGATGGTTATCGGTACGGCAAACACTTCTTCGAGACCAACGACGCCCGCCAGTGGGCGGAGTGGGGGTTCGACTATGCCAAATACGATTGGAAGATTGACAGCGTCGAAGTCACGCGGCGTTTTGCGGAGGCGCTGGCGGCTTGCAATCGTGACATCGTTGTTGAGTTGTCGAACGAAGTGCCGCTCAAACTGGCGCGGGAATGTGTGGCGCTTGCGCAGTTGACCCGCACAACCGGTGACTTGGTGGACTTCTGGGATCGCTCGCAGATGGATGCGGGGTTGAGGAAGTGGGCGGTCGGTATTCGCGAGGTGATGCTCGAACACGATGCCTTCGCGCCGTTTCAGCGGCCGGGACATTGGAATCACGCGTGCAACCTGCGCGTCGGGCTGCTCGGCGGCTGGCGCGACAAACCGCTCACGCCATCGCATCTCACGCCCGACGAGCAATACTCGCACATCAGCCTCTGGTGTCTTTGGAGTTCGCCGATGATCATCGGCACGCCGATTGAGCGGCTCGATGAGTTCACGCTGAGCCTGCTTACCAATGACGAAGTGCTCGAAATCAATCAAGACCCGCTCGGCAAACAAGCCCTGCGCACCGAGATCGCCAACGGCGGCGAAATCCTCGTCAAGAACCTCGAAGACGGCACGAAAGCCATTGGCATTTTCAATCCCGGTCCCGCTGATGCAACCCTTGTGGTCGAATGGTCGAAACTCGGTCTCCGTGGGCCGCAACGTGTCCGCGACCTCTGGCGACAGAAAGACCTCGGCGTCTTTGCCGACCGTTTTGAAACGAAGGTGCCATCGCACGGGGTCGTTCTCGTCAAGCTCACTTCCACGCGGCGCCCTTCGCCACGCTAAGGTGAGGCGAACTGCTACGTTTCCGATGGTGTGCCGTCTGAAATGAGATTGCAATGGCACGTGCAATGACGGAAAGTGCGCGCGCATGATAGCATGTTGGAACATCCTTGCTGCCGCGACGCAACGAGCCGGTGAGATGAACGAACCGGACTTGATGGCGCAGTGGCCGATTGTGGGGCTTGGTCTGCAACTGTTGGGACTGGTGGCCGGTGCGTACTTGATATTGCACTGGCGGCAATGCGGACGCGTAGGGGAGAAGCCGTGGGGATTGTCAGCGTTGTTCGTGGCCATCGGGGTTTGCGCCGCTGTATTTTTGTCGGTTGGCACGGTCGGCGTTCTCTTGCGGTTACAGTTGACCGCCACGCTGGCATTGCTGGCGGGGGTGGAAATGGCGCTGTTGGGCGTGTTGTTGTTGTGCCTGCGCATCGAGAAAATCGAATGGAGCAGGGCATTCGGGTTTCGCCAGACAACTGTGTCGCGCGCATTGCTCATGGGTGTCGTATTTTTCATCGCCATCCAACCGCCCTTGTTGGTTTTGGCGACCTTTCGCGACTGGATTTACCGGTTGTTTGACCTGAAAATCACCACGCAAGACCTTGTCTTGAGACTGATGATGGCAGACTCGTCACAACTAATCGCCGTGGTGATTGTATTCGCTGTCGTGGTCGCGCCGTTATGCGAAGAGGTGTTTTTTCGCGGACTTGCTTATCCCGCCCTCAAACAACGTTGGGGCGCACCGGCGGCTTTGGTGATCGTCTCCTTGCTGTTTGCGCTCATTCACCTGCACGTGCCGTCGTTGCCGTTGCTGGTCGTGTTGGCGGCGGGGATGACGCTCGCCTATGAGTTCACCGGCTCGCTGCTCACGCCGATTGCCATGCACGCTCTTTTCAACCTCCTTAATGTCATTGCCATCCTCCTGTACCGCGCGCAACCATGAAGCGAACCGTTCACGACATCGGCGAGTTCGGCCTCATCCGCCAGTTCCAAAAACAAATCCCGCTGGCGGGGGACGACTGCGCTGTGCTGCCGGGGGGCGGGTTGTTGACGTGCGACCCCGTTATTGAGGGCATCCATTTCCTGACGGACACGCCGGCGCGGCAGGTCGGCTGGAAGGCAATGGCGCGCAACCTCAGCGATATCGCCGCGATGGGCGGCGAGCCACGATACGCGGTCGTCAGTCTCGGCTTGCGCCCGACCACCCCGGTGCGTTGGGTTCGCCAACTCTACGACGGCCTCCACGCCGCCGCGCGCCGGTTTGGCTGCGAAATTGTCGGCGGCGACACCGCGCACGTGCGGCACGAGCAATTTGTCGTTGTCACGCTCCTCGGCCATGCGGACCAGCCTGTGCGTCGCTCCGGCGCGAGACCGGGCGACATCGTTTTCGTGACCGGCAGGCTTGGCGGCGCGGTCCGCTCCGGCAAACATCTGCGGTTCACCCCGCGGCTGCGTGAAGCCCGCTGGCTCGTCAAGCGCGTCCACGTGCACGCCATGATTGACGTGAGCGATGGTCTCGCCAGCGATCTGCAACGCCTCGTGGAAGCCAGCCGGGTCGGGTTCGACATTGCCTCGGCGAAGATCCCCGGCAAACTGCCGGGAGCGTTGTCCGACGGCGAAGATTTTGAACTGCTGTTTACCGTCGCGCCCTGCAACGCCGGGAAGGCGCGGCGAAAGTTCCATGAGATTGGCCGCGTGATCAAGAAGCCGGTCGTGTTGTTGGACGGCGTGCCGTTGGCTATGAAAGGTTATGATCATTTCGCATAGTCCAACCGAGACCTTCGAGTGCGGTCGCCACCTTGCGGAAAAACTGGGAGCGGGCAGTGTCATTGCGCTCATGGGGGATCTCGGCGCCGGGAAGACGTGCCTGGTCAAGGGGATCGCGCGCGGTCTCGGCATCGCGAAGGAAGTCACCAGTCCCACGTTCACGTTGATCCACGAGTATCGGGGTGGACGGTTGCCGCTGTATCATGTGGATTTATATCGGCTCGATACAGTTGCTGCTGCGATTTCGATTGGCATCGAGGAGTATCTCCCCGGCGAAGGCGTGACGGTCATCGAATGGGCCGAGAAAATCGAGTCGCTGCTTCCGCCGGGCACCATGCGCTTGCGCCTGACGCAGGTTGCCGACACAACGCGGCGAATTGAGGTCGTATGATTACGCTTGCCCTTGATACGTCAACAGCGCGCGGCTCGGTCGCGTTGCTTCGCGACGACGAAACGATGGCGGAGCAGACGTTTTCGCGCGCGGGTTCCGGTGATGGCTTGTTCGATGCCATCGCCGCCGTATTGGGCGACGTTGTGCCTGATTTGATTGCGGTTGGGCTTGGACCGGGGTCGTTCACCGGGATACGGGCTGGAATTGCGGCGGCTCGCGGGTTGGCGTTGCCGGGCAGGACGCCGCTCAAAGGCGTGAGTAGTTTCGACGCGCTGGCGTTGACGGCGTTGCCACAAATGCCGTCAGGCGCACCGGCGATGTGCGTCCTCGCGGATGCGCGACGCGGTGAAGTGTACAGCGCGCTCTACGGGCGGGACGGCAAACCGTTGCGGGAATGCCGGGTCAGCGCGCGCGAACAGGTGGGGGAGGGAACCGCGTGGATCGTCAGCGCCGACGTGACGCCGGGCGCATCCGCGTTGGGACGGCTGGCGCGCGCGCAGTTTTTGGCGGATGGCGGCCGGGGCGACGAACGACTGGATCCCGTTTACCTGCGAGCAACCGCATACCGGCGGTGTGCGGACTCGACAGGTTCGGCTGGCGCGGGTATGTTGACGCCGTGAAATTTGTCTTGTGGATATGGTTGTTTGCCTGTGGCGTCATGGCGCAGACCAATTGGCCGGCGCCGGCGCGCTTGCCTGCGCCGAACACCGTTCCGACGCCCCCGACGCCCGGTATCAACATTCCTCAAATCCGCCCGGCGTTGGCGCCAGCCAGTCCGTACTTGTTGCCGTTGACAAATGCGCCCGTTCGTCCAAGAGCGATCAAGCCGCCCTCGGTGCTGCCATCACCCACCGACATGATGCGTGAAGGATTGCAATTGCGGCCTCCCGTCATTGCGACACCCGTCTCCACGGCTGCGACGCAAACCGTCAACTACGTTGAACCGCAGTTGCCGAAGCCGCCGGTGGTGGTGACCAACAAGACGTTGTACGTGGCGCTGACCGGCTCGGACAAGAATGACGGGACCGAGAAGAAACCGTTTGCCACGATTCAGAAGGCGGCCGACGCGGCGAAGCCGGGCGACACGGTGTTTGTCTTGCCCGGCACCTACGAAGGGTTTGAAACCAAGCGCAGCGGCAAACCGCAGGAGCCGATCACGTTCAAGGCGAAGGGCGATGTGCTGATTCTTTCGGCGCAAAACAATTCCGCCGACCATATCCTTGTGCGCGGCACGGACTGGATCGTCATCGAAGGGTTTACCTGCCGCGAGGCGCCGCGCGCCGGCATCGCCGTGATCGAGGCGGGCGATGTGGTGATTTCCAACAATGTCTGCGGGCGCAATGGCAAATGGGGGATCTTCACCGGGTTTTCGCCGCGCGTTCAGATTCTGCACAACAAGGCGTTTGGCTCGCAAAAAGAGCATGGAATCTACGTCTCCAACAGCCGCGTGCCCGATGACAATCCCGTGCTGCGCGGCAACGAATGTTACGAGAACGCCGGCAACGGCATCCAACTGAACGGCGATTGCCATGCGGGCGGCGACGGCATCATCAGCGGCGCGCTCCTGGAGGGCAATATCATACGGGACAACCACACCAAGGGGTTTAGCCTTATCTCCATTGAGGCCTGCCGCATCCAGAACAATGTGCTGTATCAGAACGGTCGCAACGCCGGGGCAGGCGGGATTCATCTGACGGACGAGACCAACTGCGGAAAACCCAGCCGGCACAACATCATCGTCAACAACACGATCGTCGAGCCGTGGATCGCCGCCATCCGTCTTACCGACGGCGCGACGCACAATGTGATTTTCAACAACCTCATCGTCGGGCGTGGAATTGTGGATGAGGCTGGCAACAACCGGATTGATGGCGACAGCAACATCCGCAGCGACATGCCGGTGGAGTTCTTTACGAACCACGTCGAGTTTGATTTCCGCCTCGGTTATCAGAGCCGCGCCGCTTATGCCGGCAAGGCCACGTATGGCGAACAGGCTGCGCCCACGGAGGACATTGCCGGTGTTCCACGGTCGTTGCAGGCGCCATCAGTAGGCGCCTATGACGTGGCGCCAATGCGAAGGTGAATTGCGCGGTGAACACGAACGTGCGCACGATGATTCCGCCATCCTGGTATCGCTGCCGGGCCGAGGTGGATCTCGGCGCCTTGCGGCACAATGCCGCGCTCATCCGCCAGCGGATCGGGCTCCGGGCAACAATCATGGCGGTGGTCAAGGCGGATGCCTACGGGCACGGACTTGAACCGGTGGCCAGCGCCTTGATGCAGTGCAGCGTGGACAGTTTCGGCGTCGCTAATCTTGGCGAAGCCGTGGCGTTGCGGGAAGTTGCCGGAGGTGGGTGGGCGGTTCTTGTGTTTGGTTCTGCGTTGCCGTGTGAAGTGGCGAAGATGGTTGAACTCGACATCACGCCAACACTTTCAACGATGGCCGAGGCCGAGATGTTTGCCGCCGAGGCGGCGCGTCAGGGGAAACGTCACCGCGTCCAAATCGAAGTGGATACCGGCATGGGGCGGACCGGTTTTTGGCACGAAGAAGCTGCGGAACACATCTGTGCCATCGCCTCGCTGCCGTCGTTGGAGATTGAGGCGATCTACACGCATTTTCCATCTGCCGATGAGAACCTTGATGTGACGCGCCAGGAGTTGGGTGCTTTGTTGCACGTTGCCAACGCAGTGCGCGCGGGCGGTGTCGTCGTGCCGTGTCTGCACGCCGCCAATAGCGCGGCGTTGCTGAATGTACCGGAAGCCGTGCTGGACATGGTTCGTCCGGGATTGGCGCTGTACGGGATTGCGCCGGGCAACGGTGAGTTTCGTCCTGTGCTTTCGTTCAAATCGCGAGTTCTGTTGGTGAGATCAGTGGGGGCAGGAAGGACGATCAGTTACGGGCAGACCTTCGTCGCCGAGAGTCCGATGCGGATAGCGACCGTTGCCGCCGGGTATGCTGATGGCTTCAGCCGGTGTCTTTCCAGCAAAGCGGAGGTATTGATTGGCGGCACACGCTGCCGGGTCGTCGGGCGGGTGACGATGGATCAGATTATGGTGGACGTCACGCCGGTGCCGCAGGCTGCGTGCGGAGACGAAGTGGTGCTGATCGGGCGGCAAGGAGCGAATGAAATCACCGCCGCGGACGTGGCTGGTTGGGCGGGGACGATTCCCTGGGAGGTGCTTTGCGGGATTACGAAGACCGGGCGCGTGCCGCGCGTGTACCGCAACGTTTCCGTGTCTTGAGCCGTCGTTTTGCCGTTTCCCAGAGCGCATCGAGTTCTGCGGCGGAGCATTCCTCCAGTCGTTTCCCCTGGGCGTGAGCGTCGCGTTCCAGTTCCTGAAAACGAGCGATGAACTTGGAGATGGTCCTGTTGAGCAGCTCTTCGGCATGGAGGTTTTCGAATCGCGCAAGGTTGACGGTGGCAAACAACAGATCCCCGAGTTCCTCTTGGAATTCACGACGGTTGCCGGCGACCAACGCGCGTTTCAACTCGCGCAGTTCCTCCTCAATCTTGGCCACGACATCGCCGGTGTGCTGCCAGTCAAAGCCGACGCGTGCGACTTTGCGCTGGACTTTATCCGCCTTCAACAGCGCGGGTAAGGCGCGGGGCAGTTCGTTGAGGATGCTGTCAGAGTGGTTTTCGGCCTTCTTGATGGCCTCCCATTGACGGAGGACCGCCTTGGAACTGCGCAGTGTTTTTCCGCCAAAGATGTGCGGGTGCCGGCGGATCAGTTTCTCAGCAATGGATTTGGCGACATCATCGAAATTGAAACGCCGTCGTTCCGAGGCGATTTCTGCGTGAAGGGCGATCTGAAGCAAGATGTCGCCAAGCTCATCACGGAAGTCGTCGGAGATGCCGGACTCCAAGGCGTCGAGGGCTTCGTACGATTCTTCGATGAGGTGTTGACGGAGTGATCGATGGGTTTGTTTGCGGTCCCACGGGCAACCGTCGGGCGCGCGCAATCGTTTGACGATCCGGAGAAGCCGCGACAAATTCTTCGTTTGAGTTTTCATGCGTTGCGCGCTACGATATGCCGTAAGAATCCAGATGGCAAAGCGAATCAAACAGATGAAACAGGTCTTCCTGATGCTGATGGCGGGGATGGCGTTTTGTTGTGTGCACGCCACGGAATTGATCCCGTCAGTGACGGTTGACGGGAAAGTGTACCAAAATGTGCGTTGGGGGCCTGTGAACCAAGGCAGGGTGGTGATGTTTCACAGCCGGGGGAACGCCGTGGTTCCCCTCAGCAGTCTTCCGCCGGAATACCAGGCGCTTCTGGGTAATCAGGGAGGCGCACCGACGGCACCAGTGAATTCCCCTGTTGTTGTGCCGCCTCTCCCGTCCGCGCCGGCGCAACCCGCAAGACCTTCGATTATCAAGCCAACGCGGCCATCTGCGGTTCGCGATGCGGACTGGGAAGCCTACACGGAAGAGCGCAAGACCAAGGTGGTGCTAAACAACAAGCTGCTGAACCGCACCGATCTGGAAACCTTGGTCGGTTACATCGGCAGCCCCGTGCGTATTTTCTCCAATACCGGCAGGGTTACAGGTGTTATGCTGGAAGTGGCGGAAATGAGAGCCGATGTGGCGCAAGCCGCCACGGGATTGCAGTTGCGTCCCAATCTCTGGCAGCGCACCGGGAAGGTGGCTTTTTTGCGCAACTACAAGCCCGAGGGCGAAATCGGGATCCTTGTACGGCTATTTGTTGCTCGCGACGGTGAGATGGATGGAAATCCCAGTTACGACGTGGCGAAAGAGCCAAGTTTTGAACAGTGGAAATTGCTGCGCCCGGTCGCTGGGCTGCCCCGCTGAGGGACGATAGCAGGCGTCTTTACTGTTACATTCCCCGTGAACGAGTGCCGCTCGGAAAGGCGAGGTCTTTTTCTTCCTCATCGGAAAGTGCGGTTGCTCGCAATGGCGCGGCCTGTTCTTGGCGGCGGAGATCCCAGAGGCGTTCCAGTTCGTTCTCCAGCGCACCGATACGATGTACGCCTACGGCTGGCAAGGAATCGCCGGCATTGGCCAACCGGCTCCGTAGGGACTGAAGCTCATCTGTCACACGGGCAATCTTTTCCAACAGGGTGGGTTCCTTGAGCCTCTGTACGGTTTGCAGGCGTCGTTTCGATAACGAAGGACGGCGTAGGGTCTTTACTTTTTTGATGTTTTTCCGGCGCGATTTCATAGATGCAGGGAAACAGACAGTTTTTGCCCTAAAATTGTTCAAAGAAACAGCAAAATCGCTAATTTTTCTCAACCCGATGGTTGAGCAACCTCTCTCCATCGAATACGAAATACCCGCGAAACCTCTTGCGTTCCAATAACAAAGGCAGCCAATAAGGGTCATCTTGCCACATCTCTTGGTAGGGTATTTCCATCAAATCCGTCCAGATTGGCGTCGCTTCGGGTGTCTCCATCAAATCCCCCTCGCAACCTGATGCGGCAAACACTGCGACATGCAACTTGTAGCCGTCAAGGAACTGGAAATGCAATTCTCCTACCTGTTCCAAGCCTGTGGGTTTCAAGCCGACCTCCTCCTGCATTTCGCGGATGGCCGAGTGCTCGAAGGTTTCGCCGGGTTCCAACCGCCCCCCCGGTCCATTGATCTTACCGGCGCCGAGCCCGCGTTTCTTCCGTATCAACAACACCTGACCGTTCCGAATTACGAAACAAAGGTTTGCTTCTTCTGTTGGTTGCCATTTCGCCCAATCAATCGTGTCCACGTGCAGTTGCATAAGCCGTTTCCATACACGAAAGCAGGAGCCAATTCCAGATGAGCTTGACGTCGTCGCTCAAGTGGCACATCATCCTGGCCAATGATTGCCGTTTGTCCACGGTGCGATGTCGGGATGTTCCTGCTTCACTTCAAAGAAGTGGAAGTGGATTACTGTGAGCGTTGTCACGGCATTTGGCTCGATGCGGGGGAGTTGGATGCATTGCTAGAGGATGACAATGACCCTTTCGTGAGGTTGCTTGACCGCTCCGGTGCGCCATCCACCGCGGAACGGTGCCTTTGTCCGCGCTGCGATTCCAAACTTCACGAGTTTGCCGTCAATCATGTGACCCTCGACCGTTGTCCGCGCGGTCATGGCCTTTGGTTCGACGGAAACGAACTCCCGCAACTTCTTGCTCGGTCAGGCGATTCCCACGCTGTCGCCTTCCTGAACGACATTTTCGGAAACAAACCCACAATCAAATCGGAGGAACCAAAACCATGAGTAGTTTGCTTCTTATTGTCCTGCTCGCGCTTGCCGGAGCCGTCGTGCTCCTGCTGCTCTGGGTCGCCGGCGCGTACAACGGGCTGATTCGGCTGCGCAATCAGGTCGAGAACGCCTGGTCGCAGATTGACGTGCAGCTCAAACGGCGCCATGACTTGATCCCCAACCTTGTCGAGACGGTCAAGGGGTATGCGGCTCACGAAAGCAAGACGCTTGAAAACGTCATCAAGGCCCGCAACATGGCCATCGGCGCAAAGAGCGTTGGCGAGCGCGCCGAGGCGGAGAACTTCCTGACCGGCACCTTGAAGTCGCTGTTTGCCGTGGCCGAGGCGTACCCAAACCTGAAGGCCGACCAGAATTTCCTGCGTCTGCAGGAGGAAGTGACCTCCACGGAAAACAAGGTGGCCTACTCGCGCCAGTTCTATAATGACAGCGTGATGACCTTCAACACACGGCGCGAACTGTTCCCGACGAACATCATCGCCAACATGTTCAATTTCGGACGTCGCGAGTTCTTCGAGGTCAAGGACGACGCGCAACGAGAAGCTCCCCAGGTGAAATTCTCGTAGGCAATCCTTCGTGCCATGTGGGAGCAGATTCAGGCCAATCGCCGCCGTTCAGCCGGTCTCATCATCGGCATGGTGATGATTCTATTGGTGCTTGGCTATGTCGGCGGCGAACTGCTGGCGCCCGGCGTCGGGATCATCGGCGTCGCGGTGGCGCTGGTCATCTGGGGGATTCAGATGGCTGTTTATGCCAGCAGTCCGCAATCCCTGCTGCTGCAAGGCGCGTTTGCCCGGGAGATTCACAAGGACGACAGCCCTCAACTCTTCAATGTGGTTGAGGAAATGGTGCTCGCTTCCGGTTTGGGGTTCATGCCGAAAATCTATCTCGTCGAGGATCCTGCGCCCAATGCGTTTGCGGTCGGCCGAAAGCCCGAGAACAGCGGCGTCATTGTCACCAGCGGTCTCCTCCACCGGCTGAATCGTGACGAGTTGCAAGGCGTCATCGCGCACGAGATTGGTCATCTCAAAAATCGTGATGTGCAGTTCGTGACTCTTGCCGCTGTGATGCTCGGCTCGGTTGTCATCCTCTCGGAAATCATCTGGCGCTCGTTGCGGCTTGGCGGCCGGGGGCGGAATCGGTCGTCATCACGCGGCGGCGGGCAAGCGCAACTGATCCTGCTCGTCATTGCGTTGTTGCTGGTTGTGACCGGTCCATTGCTGGCGCGGCTGCTCTACTTTGCTTGTTCGCGGAAACGCGAATACCTGGCGGACGCGTCGAGCGCGCAGTTCACGCGCTATCCCGAAGGACTCGCCTCGGCGCTGGAAAAGATTTCGCGCACGCCGGTCACTGTGGGGTTTGTCAGCAAAGCCACTGCGCCGATGTTCATCGTCAACCCGCTTGCTGCCGCCGGCGGAGCCGGCTGGTTTTCCACGCATCCGCCCACGGACGAACGGGTTCGCATCCTGCGCGCGATGGGGGGCGCATCCTTCGGCGCGTACGAAGCCGCGTTCCGCAAGACCCACGGTGGAGCCTTGATCGGCCAGCAATCACTGCGCGATTGCGGCCGCGTTTACATTCGCGCGGCATCCACGGAAGGTCCCGTCGAGTCCCACGCCGACATCAAGTTCATTTCCCACCGCGCCATGGGGTACTTGCGCCTTCGGTGCAACTGTGGACTCGAAATCTCCGTCCCCGAGGGCTACGACCAAAACACGATCCGTTGCATCCGGTGCGGCAGTGTCCTGCCGATTCCCACGGTCATTGCGCCGCCGCTGCTGCCGGTGGCGCCGCCGGTGATCCCGACGCCCGATGCGACGCCGCTGCAATACAAACGGGCCGGCAAGGGGTGGGAATCATTTCGTTGCGCTTGTGGGCGAACCATTCAGCTCAGCCCGAATTTTGCCGCGCCGCAAGTCCGCTGTGGCGGTTGCCAACGATTGATTGGCATTGCCTAACGGCCCAGGCGTGGGCTTCTTCAAGGATTCGCGGCAAGCCACCGTTCAGCGTCAATGCCCGCCGCGCAACCACTCCCCGCCGCCGTGATGGCTTGGCGATAGACGTGATCCACGCAATCGCCGGCAGCGAAAACGCCGGAGACGCTGGTTTGTGCGCCTTGGCGGCAGATGACGTAGCCGTCGTCGTCCATCTCGATTTGTCCGGCAAACACCTTGGTGCTGGGAACGTGGCCGATGGCGACGAACACGCCGGCGCAGGGAAGTTCGCGGACGGCATTGGTTTTGACGTTGCGCAGGAGAACCCCGGTCACCTTGTCTTGCGGCACATCGAGAATGTCCTGGATCACCGTGTCCCAGACCATCTCGATCTTGTCGTGATGGATGACGCGGTCAGCCATGATCTTCGATGCGCGCAGTTCGTTGCGCCGGTGAACCAGATAAACTTTCGAGGCAAAATGGGTGAGGTAATGCGCTTCCTCGCAGGCCGAGTCGCCGCCGCCCACGACAACAAGCGGCTGGTTGCGGAACACGGGAAGGGCGCCGTCGCACGTGGCGCAGTAGGTGACGCCTTTGCGTTCCAGTTGTTCTTCGCTGGCGAGGCCGAGATGACGGTGTGAGGCGCCGACCGCGATAATCACCGCGCGGGTTTCGATCAGTTCTTCGTCCGCCCAGAGTTTGAATGGACGGCTTTGGAAATCCACCTTGGTGATGGTTGTGCCGTACTCGATTTGCGCGCCGAAACGCTCGGCTTGTTGTTGCATGCGCATCATCAACGCTGTCCCGTCAATTCCGTCGGGGAAGCCGGGATAGTTTTCGACCGTGCTGGTGGTGGTCAGCAGGCCGCCCGGCTGGCCGCCGGTCATGACCAACGGTTTGAGGTTGGCGCGCGCGGCATAGATGGCGGCAGTCCATCCGGCGCAGCCGGATCCGATAATGACGATGTTTTTCATGGGGGTAGGGGGTGCGTTCAGTTTCGTGTTCGGGTCGAGGATGGGGAGGCGTTGCTTTGGCGGAGTTGGTCGGCGAGAATGACTGCGCGGGCGACATCGGCCATCTTTTTGTTTTCGTTGCGCGCGGCTTTTTGGAGGGTGAGGTAGGAGCCTTCTTCATCCATGCCGGTTTGGCGCATGAGAATGCCTTTGGCGCGTTCAACGAGCTTGCGGGTTTCGAGTTGTTCGTTGATCTGGCGGAACTTTTTCTTGTTCGCCAGCGCCAGCTCAATGGCGGGCGCCAGTTGTTGGGCGTTGAACGGTTTGACAAGATAAGCATCCGCGCCGGAATTGGCCGCTTCCTGTCCCAGCCCCTCCTCGGTGTACGCGCTCAGCACGATCACGGCGGTGGCACAGGCTTCTTGAATGGCGCGGCTTGCCCCCAGGCCGTCCATGTTCGGCATGCGGATGTCGAGAATGGCGAGGTCGGGATTGTGTTGTTTGATGAGGGCGACGGCTTGCTGGCCGTCAGCGGCCTCGGCGACGACTTGATGCCCCATCTCGGTGAGGACTTTTCGCAACACCATCAGGGTCACGCCGTCATCATCGGCAATCGCAATTCGTAGTGGTTTCATCTGTGGATTCTTCGTTTCGTGCTCCGCATCTTAAAAGCGATGGAGTCAATGTCAAGTGCTTGGCGGCTCTGGCGCGATGGGGAAGCGCAATACGACGTAGGCGCCGTTGTCGCGGTTTGTCAGGAAAAGCTCTCCCCGCAAGTTAATCTGGCCAAGCTGGCGGACGATGTCCATTCCTTGGCCGTCTGACGCAATGGTTTCGGGGTAACCGCCGCCATTGTCGCGGACGGTAAGACAAACGCTTTGGTCCTGCTGAACGCATTGGATGAACAGTCGCAGCGGCTCGCCTGCCGGCGGATGCCCGTGCAGGAAGGAGTTGGCCGACAATTCGTTGACGATCAGCGCCAATGGCACCGCCTGCGAGGAGTCGAGCCAGAGATTGCCGAGTTCAAGTTCAACCTGTGGCGTCGCGTCGGTGGACGAAATGGACTCCATCATGGTTTCAACGATGATGCGGATCAAGACGCGCGTGTCCACTTGGTCGGGCATTTCCTCGCTGAGGAGGTTGTGGACCTGGGCAATGGCCTGAATCTGCGAGATGGCGTGGTGGAGGCGCTGGGCCAGGTCGCCCTCAGCGGCGGCCAATTCCAATTGAAGCAGCCCGGAGACCATCTGGAGGTTGTTCTTGATGCGATGATGGGCCTCCTCCATCATGAGCCGCAGCAGTTTGTTTTTCTCTTCCAGGTCTTCGAGCAGTTGAGCATTGGTGACGCCGATGCCGATTTGGTTCGCAATGACCTGGATCATGTCCAAAGTCTCCGGCTCAAAATGCTGGGTGCGATACGCTCCCAACACCAGCAGCCCGACGATCTTGCCTTGCGCCATGATCGGACAAAGCACCGCGCAGCCGAACCCGGCGCTGACAGGGTCGCGATCAGGACCGCCCACCGTTACGCGGAAATCATCCACCACCTGCGTCGTTCCTCCCAACACCGCATCCACCAACGGGTCGTCGCCGCGCCGAATCACCATGACTTGCCGCATGAACGCCTCCGTCAAGCCGCGCCATGCGTACAGGTGCAACGCCGCATCATCTTCCACCCACCGGTACATCGCGCCGGCGTCCATGCGCGTCACCGCCAAAACAGCATCCATCGCATTGTCAGCGATTTCACGAAGGTCCAGCGTCCGGTTGACGGCATCCGCGACGAAGCGAATCGCCGTCAATCGAAAATCACGCAAAACCGCACCACTGGTCGGAGGTTTCTCCATCTCGAAATCTGTCAGCACAGTAGCAGAATAATCGTGATTTTTCATCCCCGTTCTCTGATACTCCGTCTTCCAAGAAAGGATGGTTGACTGTCATGCCGTTTACAGAGGAAAATATTCTGGTGTTCCCGCGGTCGCTTTTTGAGCGGCTCGGTGTGTTTCAAGGCTTCAGCGCCGAGGTGAGCCGGTATTTGCCGGTGATTCTTGACGGCAAGAACAACTGTTTCCTTCCGCGCACGCCGGCCGAGATGGACCCCAGTTACAAACAAATCATCCCCTACGTTGTCATCACCGACGGAGAGAACATCCTCCACTACGTGCGCGGCAAGAAAGCCGGCGAGCAACGCCTCGTCGCCAAGGGTTCCATCGGCATCGGCGGGCACATCAATGACGAAGATCATTCCCTGTTTGCCAGCGGGCTTCAGGCGTTTCAGGATGCCGTCGCCCGCGAGGTTCGTGAAGAACTTACCATCGAAGGAACCTTCGATGCCGTTCCCGTCGGACTCATCAACGATGATTCAACCGAAGTTGGGAGCGTTCACTTTGGCGTCGTCCACGTCATGCGCCGTCGCGCGGATCAAGTCAGAAAAAACGAACAGGTCATCACGCAGATCGAGTTTTTGCCGGTCGAGCAACTGAAAGCCCGTCGCGACCAAATGGAAACGTGGTCGCAACTCTGCCTCGACAACCTGCCCGCGCTGTTACGGCACTGAGTGCTGGAGGACGGGAGCGAAGGATGGTGGAGAGAGATGGATTCGAACCATCGAAGGCATAAGCCAGCAGATTTACAGTCTGCCCCGTTTGGCCACTTCGGTATCTCTCCACTAACGACTTACAGAAACCAGCTTGACACGCTTGGCAATAAATGGCAATCTGAGGCAACGAAAGGACACGCCGTAATGACAACTGCCAAATCTAAAACCAAATTGTGGCCGCCGATTCACGAGTTGACCTATACCAGCGGCCAGACCGCTTGGCAAGTGGCTTGTATGATAGGAGGAAAGCGCATCCGCGAAGCCTACCCGACCAAAGCCGAAGCCGAGACCCGCGCCGCCGAAATCCGGTTGCAGGTCGAGAATGAAGGGAAGGCCGGTTTCGATTGTCCCGTGGCGTTGCGCGTCGAGGCCGTCGAGTGTGAGAAGATGCTACAGCCATTCAAGGCCAGCATCCGCGACGCCTGCCAGTGGTACGTGAAGCACGTTCTAAAGTTCCGCGCTGCCCCGACCGTAACGACCGCGCTGGCCGAAATCATCGAGAACAAAACCGCCAATGGACGGCGACACCGCACAATCCGCCAATTCAAGTTTATGGCCGACCGCTTCGCGTTGACGTTCGGCACTCGCAGGTTGTCGGAAATCACCGGCGACGAAATCCGTGCTTGGCTGAATGACGATAAGACACACGGCAAGCGATTATCGCCAGTGTCGAAGATAAACTACCTTGTCGCCATCGGAAACATCTTCACGCATGGAATCAGGAAAGGCTATTGCGACACCAACCCCGTCAAGGCCATAGACCGCCCATCACGCGAGGCCGGCGACGTGCATTTCCTCACTGTTGAACAAGTCGCCGCGCTCCTGATTCACGCCGAGCAGTACGAGCTTGTCCCCTACGTTGCGCTTGGCGTATTCGCTGGACTACGACCAGAGCGGGAGTTGCGATTGCTGGATTGGCAGAAGGTGAACATCACCGAGCGCACAATCAGAATTGACGCCAGCCTTGCCAAGACACGGCAACGCCGCATCGTCGAAATCTCCGACGCCCTCGCCGCGTATCTCACACCATACGCGAAACGGAAGGGCGCAGTAGTGCCATTTGACGAGCAGGAGTTCCGCACACGATGGGAGAAATGCCGCGATGATGCAGGTGTAAAAGACTGGCCGCATGATGCGATGCGCCACACCTACGCGACGTTCAGCTTGGCGCAGGAAAACGACATCGGCAAGTTGTCCTTGATGATGGGCAACTCCGCAACCGTGATTCATTCCAATTACAAGGGACTTGTCAGCAAGGCCGACGCGGAACGTTTCTGGAGCTTGCGCCCGGCCAGCGACGCCGACAACAAGATCGTGACATTGAAAGCTGCCAATGCCTAACACCGTTACAATGACCGCCTCAGTTCATCCGTTGCGCGGGTATCCTATGCGCCCCGCAGCAACGATGTTGACGTTGACGCCGGCCAACGTCATCGGCATCGTGACGAAGCTGGAGGCGGACGGATGGCTTGTGCAGCCAAAGCTAAATGGCGACCGCGTCCTACTCGCCAAACGAGACGGCTACATCGAGACAAGG
>Ga0194112_10003442_pt1 | contig 22032 bp, 18 predicted proteins | sample TA2MahC400mmetaG_FD_146191 | JGI IMG/M metagenome (GOLD analysis project Ga0194112, IMG submission 146191) | Freshwater microbial communities from Lake Tanganyika, Tanzania - TA2015016 Mahale Deep Cast 400m | ecosystem: Environmental > Aquatic > Freshwater > Lake | place: Tanzania: Lake... | reverse complement strand
CATCGCCGAGATCAACGCCCGTGCACCCAGGACTTCCGGGCCTGCCGGCTACCCCATCTGCTTCACTTTGGTCACTCGATCGTAGGCGAAATTGTGGTGTCAGCGCACCCAGATGATCTGAGTTCTGGGTGTCAAATCTACTTTTTTCACTTTCGGGCGGATTGGGTGCGGGTGTCAAATCTACTTCTTTCACTTTCCGGCGGATTGTGGGCAAGACATAGTGCAATCATCCTAGCGCGCGCCGACCGCCCCGTCAAGAGCGCCCTCCCTGTGCTGGCGTCTTCAGGCAAAGGAGGCGGGATGCCGCCGGAGCCGCCCGGGGCGCCAAAACGCCCATAGTGGGCCAAACATCAGGCGCGCAGTTGGCCCACTATGGGAAAAACGGCCCCGGATGCGTCCGGATCGCCAAAACACCCATACTGGACCAGGTTCAGGCTTGGTCCAGTATGGTGGGACCGCCCCGGATGCGTCCGGATCGCCAAAGCGCCCATACTGGATCAAGTTTGTAGTGCGGCCTTCAGGCCGTTTCTGGCGGGACGGGCTGAAGCCCGCACTACGAACCTGCTCATTCTCGTGGACGCTCCAAGTGCTTGCGCTGACGGCGCTCGGCCACGTCGGCCCAGTTGCACCAGGCGGGCGTGCGTGGTAGAGTCGCTCCCCCCGAATCCCGTTTCCGGCGTCGCGGAAGGGCCTCAGATGGCGAAGGCGGTTGATTTTCACACGCACGCGTTCCCCGACGGCTTGGCGGCGAAGGCGATAGCGACGCTCGAGGCGCAGCCGGGCAACCCGAAGGCGGTGCTGGACGGGACGCTCGGCGGCCTGCTACGCTCGATGGACGCGGCGGGGATCGAGACCTCGGTCGTGGCCTGCATCGCCACCAAGCCCGAGCAGTTCCCCTCCATCCTCAACTGGTGCCGGAGCATCGCCTCCGAGCGCATCGTGCCCTTCCCGTCGTTTCACCCCTTCGACCCCGCGGCCCTGGCTCGGATTGACGCGGTGCGCGAGGCGGGGCTGAAGGGGATCAAGCTCCACCCCTACTACCAGGGCTTCGACATGGACGACCCGCGCCTCCTCCCCATCTATGAGGCTCTTCAGGAGAGCGGGCTGCTCCACCTGAGCCACACGGGCTTCGACACGGCCTTCCCGCGCATCCGCAAGTGCGACGCCGTGCGGGTCCTGCGCCTGCTCGACCGGTTTCCGCGGCTGCGCCTCGTCACCACGCACCTCGGCGGCTGGCAGGACTGGGGCGAGACGCGCCGCCACCTCCTCGGACGGCCCATCTACATGGAAATCTCGTATTCCCTGGAGTTCATGGACGACGCAGCGGCCCGCGAGCTCCTCCTCGGCCACCCAAAGGAGTACCTTCTCTTTGGCACGGACTCCCCCTGGTCCGACCAGAAGCGGACCGTGGAGCGGGTGCTGAGCCTGGGCCTCGGCGCCGAGCGCGAGGCCGCGCTCCTCCACGACAACGCACGAAGGCTCCTGGGACGAACCACTACTTGACACGGCGGGCTTTGGCAGTACAATAGGGCGGTGTGACGCATTGCGCCTGCAACGCGCAGCAGAGGTGCGAATGGAAAACGAGCTGACGGGGCGCCTGGCGGAGGTCCGCCGCGTCCTCGACGAACTCCTGGTGTCTCTTTGACAAGGCGGGGAAGGACTCCGAGCTGGCCCGCGTGGAGGCCAGGATGGCGGAGCCGAGCTTCTGGTCCGACCCCGAGGGCGCCCGGCGCACGGTGCAGGAGCTCAAGCGGCTGAAGGCGGTGGTTGACCCGATGCGCGGCTTCGAGAGGCGCGCGGGGGACATCGCGGAGCTGCTGCCCCTGGCGGCCGAGGAGGGCGACGGGGCGGCGCTCGAGGAGCTCGGGCGCGACCTGGCGGCCCTCGAGGCCGACCTGGCCGCCTTCCAGCTCAAGGCCATGCTCGGCGGGCCATACGACGCCAACGACGCCTTCCTGACCATCCAGGCCGGCGCCGGCGGCACCGAGGCCTGCGACTGGGTGGCCATGCTCCTCCGCATGTACACCCGCTGGATGGAGCGCAAGGGCTTCGAGGCCACGATCGTGGACTCGATGGAGGGCGACGCGGCGGGGCTGCGGAGCGTGACGCTGGACGTCAAGGGGCCGTATGCTTACGGCTACCTGCGGAGCGAGGTGGGGGTGCACCGCCTGGTGCGCATCTCGCCCTTCGACGCCGCGGCTCGCCGCCACACGTCCTTCGCGTCCGTGGACGTCGCGCCCCAGATTGACGAGGCCGAACTGGACGTCGAGATTGACGAGAAGGACCTGCGGGTCGACCGCTTCCGCTCGGGCGGCCCGGGCGGGCAGAACGTGAACAAGGTGGAGACGGCGGTGCGGATAACGCACCTGCCGACGGGGCTCGTGGTGGCGGCCCAGAGCGAGCGCTCGCAGCACCAGAACCGCGCCGTGGCGATGCGGCTCCTCAAGGCGCGCCTCTACGCGCGCCGCCAGGAGGAGCGCCAGGCCGAGCTCGCCGCACTCAGCGGCACCAAGATGGAGATCGCCTTCGGCAGCCAACGCCGGAACTACGTCCTCCAGCCCTACAAGCTCGCGAAGGACCTCGTGACCGGCGTGGAGACGAGCGACGTGGACGGGGTGCTGGACGGCGACCTCGACCGGTTCATCGAGGCCTGCCTGAGGCAGAAGATCGGCGAGCCGGCCGCTGCCGCGGCCAGTTCGTAGGACCTTCGGTCGTGGCTCGCGCGCGCTTTGCGCGCATGTTGGGGGATGAATGGATGAATGGATGGGTGGATGGGTGTCAGACAATCATCCAGTCATCCATCCATCCAATCATCCCCGTTGGCTGCGGCCACAGGCCGCCTTAAGAGAGAGCGGGCTAAAGCCCGCACTACAAACGTGTTTGAGGAAGGCTGAGCGAATGGGCCTAGAGGGAATGGACAACCCGCTTCAGGCTGTGGACCCCGAGATCTACGATGCGGTGTGCCGGGACCTGCACCGGCAGCTTACGCGCATTGACCTCATCGCGGCGGAGAACTACACGAGCGCGGCCGTGATGATCGCGACCGGCTCGGTGATGACGAACAAGTACGCCGAGGGCTACTACGGCGCGCGCTACTACGGCGGCTGTGAGTTCGTGGACGTGGCCGAGCGCCTCGCCATCGAACGCGCGAAGCAGATTTTCGGGGCCGAGCACGCAAACGTCCAGCCCCACTGCGGCACGCAGGCCAACATGGCGGTCTACTTCGCCTTCCTGCGGCCCGGCGACACGCTGATGGCGCTCGACCTCGCCCACGGGGGCCACCTCTCCCACGGCGCACCCAAGAGCTTCTGCGGGGCTCTCTACAACGTCGTCCCCTACGGCGTGAGCCGCGAGACCGAGACGATCGACATGGACCAGGTGCGCGAGCTGGCCCAGCGGCACCGCCCGAAGCTCATCGTCACAGGGGCAAGCTCCTACCCGCGGTTCATTGACTTCCAGCGCTTCGCCGAGGTCGCCCGCGAGGTGGGCGCATACCTAATGGCCGACGTGGCGCACCCGGCCGGCCTCATCGCCGCCGGCCTGCACCCCACGCCGGTGCCGTACGCCGACTTCGTGACGGCCACGACCCACAAGACGATGCGCGGCCCGCGCGGCGGCATCATCATGTGCAAGAAGGAGTATGCCGCGAAGGTGGACGCCCAGGTCTTCCCCGGCATCCAGGGCGGCCCGCTCATGCACACCATCGCGGGCAAGGCCGTGGCGCTCAAGGAGGCCCTCGAACCCGACTTCGCCGACTACCAGGCCCAAATCCTCGCCAACTGCCAGGCCATGCTCCGCGAGCTCCAGGACCGCGGCTACCGCATCGTCACGGGCGGGAGCGACAACCACCTCTTCCTGGTGGACCTCCGCAACATCGGCATCACGGGCCGCCTCGCCTGCCAACTGCTCGACGAGGCCGGCATCACCCTGAACCAGAACCTGATCCCCTTCGACCCGCGCAGCGCGCGCGAGGCCAGCGGCATCCGCATCGGGACCCCGGCCGTGACCACGCGCGGCATGAAGGAGCCCGAGATGTTCCTGATCGCCGACTGGATAGACCGCGTGCTGCGGCGGCCCGACGACGCGGCGCTCCGCGCGCGTATCCGCCCTGAGGTCGAAGAGCTCTGCCTCCAGTTCCCCATCTACCCCGGGCTTTCCGGCATCTTCTTGCCGGAGCTCGCCGAACGCGTTGGAGCCTGAACCAGAAGGGTGTCCGCCCATGCGTAGAACGCTGTCCGCCTTCGCGTGCATGGCTCTCCTCGCCGCACCCGCCGCCCTTGAGGCCGCCGAGGCCCCGCCCAGGCCCGCGCCGAAGTCCTGGATCGAGCAGGTGCGCTTCTACACCCTTCGCGCGCTGAAGGACCTGGGCCGCGACATCAACTCGGCCGTGGCCTCCATGCGCCGCGGCATGGCAAGCGTGAAGGACGACACGGCGAAGGGTCTCGCCAGCATCACGCGCGAGGGACGCCGCGGCCTCACCCACGCCAGCCAGGCCGTCTCGCAGACCACCAACAGGGTCTTCCGCGACACCCACGATGCCTTCCTGCTCGCCGGGCGCCAGGTGACGCCAGGCGTGGCCGCGCAGCCCGACACGCGCGGCGCCGTGGCCGTCGCACGCAAGCTCGAATCGCCCGTCCTCGCCCAGCACTTCCTGCGCGGGCACGACATCCTGCTGGCCTGGCACCTCGACACCGGCGGGCGCCCGATACGGGCCAGCTACATCACGGACGACCGACTCCTCATCGAGACGACCGACAACGACCTCTACTCCTTCGAGCCGACGACCGGCATCCTCCAGTGGATCTACGCCCTCCCCGGCGGCAGCCAGAGCGGCTACGGGGAGGACACCAACAACATCCTGGTGATCGCGAAAGACGTCTACTACGAGATTGACCGGATTATGGGGCGTCCGCGCCGCCGCATCGTCCTGCCATTCCCTGCGTCCAGCCCCCCCGCCGTCCGCGGCACCACCGTGATCGTCAACTCCTGGGAGCGCCGCGTGTGCGCCCTCGACCGCGAGACCCGCTCGCGCGAATGGTCGTTCGTGACCGACGAGACAGTGGTGGGCGCCGTGGCGCCAGCCCCCGACTACGTCTACTTCGCCGACACCGGCGGCGTCCTCACCGCATACTCCCCGACCACGAACTCGGCCAAGTGGACCTACAAGGCCCACGACGGCTTCAGAGTCACCCCAGTCCTCTACCTCGTGGACGTCATCCTCCCAGCGGAGGACCTCTTCGTCCACTGCGTCAACCGCTTCAGCGGACTCCTCCGCTGGAAGTACCCCGTCCAGGGGCAAGTCACCCAGCCCGTGTGGGTGGAGAACGATGTCGTCTACTTCTCCGCCGACGGCGATGCCTTCTACGCGGTGCTCTACTCCCAGGCCCAGCCGGCGGCGGCGGCGCGTGCCGGGGGCGAGCCGGCCGCCAAGGCGGCCCCCCCCGTTGGCCCCACGCAGGACGGCAAGCTCCTCTGGCGCGTGCCCAAGGGCGGCTGGCCCATCGCGCTCGGACGCGACAACATCTACATCCAGGGCGCCGGCAGAGAGGTCTGGTGCATTGACCGCAAGACCGGCGAGAAGAGGTGGGGCGTCTCCGCAGAACCATTCACCCACTTCGTCCGAAACACGGTCAACGACCACTTCTACCTCTGCACGGACAGGGGCGAGATCTATGCCTTCTACGTCCGTGGCGACCACCTCGAGAAGAAGGCCCCGCCGCCCCCGCCCGAGAAGAAGGCCCCGCCGAAGGTCAAGGGCGTGCCCGAGGAGCCCGAGCCGAGCGTGGAGCCCGGCGAGACCCCCAGGCCCAAGCGCCCCACCCTGCCCCCCAGGCCGCCGCCCAAGAAGGAGGCCGAGGAAGGCGTCGAGAAAGGCGAGCAACCCAAGGACAAGGAGGAGGGCCTCCCCGCCGCCGAGGAGAAGGAGAAGGAGAAGGAGGGCGCCAAGCTCGGCCCCACCAAGTCCAAAGCCCCAGAAGGCGAGAAGACCCCCGCCGAACTCGACGACGAGGAAGCCAAGAGAAAGGGGAAGGAGTAGCGAGCACAGCGCTCCTTCTCTGATCGTCCGCGTCCTCGTCCTCATCCCTCGTCCTCGACTCTTCTTGCCCGACCTGGGGGAACCGAGGACGAGGAGGAGGGACGAGGACGAGGACGATAGGACACCCACCGTGATCATCCGCACACAGGCCCACGCCCGCGCCGCGCTCCTGGGCAATCCCTCCGACGGCTACTTCGGCAAGACCATCGCCTTCATCATCCGCAACTTCACCGCCGAAGCCACCCTCTGGGAGAGCCCCGAGATGGAAATCCTCGACAGCGAGGAGGACCGCTCGCGCTTCAAGAGCCTCGAGGACCTCGTCCGCCAGATACGCCTCTTCGGCTACTATGGCGGCGTGCGCCTCATCAAGGCCACCATCAAGAAGTTCGCCGAATACTCCGCCTCGCGCAACGTCACGCTCCCTCCCCGCAACTTCACCCTCCGCTACCGCAGCACCATCCCGCGCCTGGTGGGCATGGGCGGCTCATCCGCCATCGTCGTCGCCACCATCCGCGCGCTCATGCGCTTCTACGGCGTCGAGATCCCCAAGACCCTTCTGCCCACCCTCGCCCTCCACGCGGAGACCGAGGAGCTGAAAATCCCCGCCGGCCTCCAGGACCGCGTCATCCAGACCTACGAGGGGGTGGTCTACATGGACTTCGCCCGCGAGCTGCTCGAGCGGCAGGGCCACGGCCTCTACGAACCGCTCCCGAAGGCCTGCCTACCCCCGCTCTTCGTCGCCTACAGCGTCGAGCACGCCGAAGGCTCCGAGGTCACTCACAGCGACCTCCGCAGCCGCTTCGACCACGGCGACCCCGTGGTGGTCAAGGCCATGGGGGAGTTCGCAAGCTACGCCGAGCAGGGTCGGGAGGCGTTGGCCCAGGGCAATGTCCGCAAGCTCGGCGAGCTGATCAACGCCAACTTCGACCTCCGCCGCAGCATCATGGCCCTCAAGCCGGGCCAGGTCGAGATGGTCGAGGCCGCGCGCAAGCTCGGCGCGCCCTGCCACTTCGGCGGCTCCGGCGGCGCCGTCGTCGGACTCTACCGCTCCGAGAAGCACTTCGCCGCACTCCGCCAGGCATTCAGCGCACTCGGCTGCAAGACCATCAAGCCGCGGGTCTGAGCGGACATTGAGCTTGGGGCCCCAATCGTCGTCGTTGTCGTCGTCGTCCTCGTCGTCGAACCTCCAGGATGGACTGAGCCCAGAGAAGCGACGACGACGACGAGGACGACGACGAACCCGAGAAACCGGGACTGTAGGCAATCTCAATGTCCGGCCAGCTTGAGCTAAGCATCATCGCCCCCATGTTCAACGAGGAGGAGAGCGTGGCCGAGACCGCGCGCAGGGTGCGCGAGGCGATGGCCGGGTTCACCGGCTCCTGGGAGCTGGTGATGTTGGACGACGGGAGCACGGATGGTTCGCGCGCCCGCGCGGAGGCCGAGGCGGCGCGCGACCCCCGCGTCCGCGTCGTCGGCTACACGCCCAACGCCGGCCGCGGGCGCGCGCTCCGCACCGGCTTCGCTGCCGCACGGGGCCGCTTCGTGGTCTCCGTGGATTTCGACCTCAGCTACGACCCCGCCCACGTCCTGCGCATGCACCAGGCCCTCGCGCGGGAGGGGGGGCCGGACCTCGTGCTCGTCTCCGCCTACATGCCCGGCGGAACGAGCGAGGGGGTGAGCTGGAAGCGGCTGCTGCCGAGCCGACTCGGCAACTGGCTCCTCCGCTTCGCCTGGCCGCGGCGCATCTACACCTCCACCTGCATCGTGCGCGGCTACCGCCGCGAGGCCCTCAAGAGGCTCGCACTGGCCGAGGACGGCAAGGAGATCCACCTTGAGATCCTCAGCCAGGCATTCGAGCGGGGGCTGCGCATCGAGGAGATTCCGGGCCACCTCCGCGCGCGCGCGCGCGGGCGGTCCAAGGCCCGCCTCGGCGGCACGATCGGCAGCCACCTGGCCTTCCTCGCTCGCCGGAGGCCATTGTTCTGCGCAGGCGTCGTGGCACTGGGCCTGGCCCTGGTTGCGCTCGCAGTCTGGGCCAGTTTGTAGTGCGGCCTTCAGGCCGTCTCCTAAGCGACGGGCTGAAGCCCGCACTACGAACTCCCCGGCCTCTTGCACGATCTGGGGAAAAGGAAAGGAGCACGCGATGAGAACGGCACTTCTTGCGGTGGGCGTGTGGCTGGCGCCGCTGGCGGCGGTCGCAGCCGAGGCGAAGGAGCCGGAGCCCGAGGCGAAGATCAAGGAGGTTCTCAGGGCGAAGAGAGTGACCTTCGACTTCGTGGAGACGCCTCTGGTTGACGTGATGAACTTCATGCAGGCGCTCATCGGCGTGAACCTCGTCCTGGACCCCGGCCTGGACAAGCAGGCGGCCGTGACCCTGCGGGTGAACGACATGGCGGTGGGCCAGGCCCTCCAATGGATCGCCCGACTGGTCGGGGGGAGGGTGGACGTGCGCGACGGCGCCGTGGTGGTGGAGCCGGCGCGCGACGAGGGCCGCGAGCGCGGCCCCCGCGAGCCCCCTGGCCCCGAGCGGCCGCCCCACCCGGGCCGGCCCTTCGCCAGGGCCACCATCGCCCTCGGCCCAGGCTTCAACATCGAGATGGAGCTCGGCGAGGACGACCTGCGGCCCGAGGTGCGCCAGCTTCTCCTCTTCCTCATCCACCGCCAGGTCATGGCCGAGGCCCAGAAGCACGACCCCAAGGCCGTCCAGGAGTTCATGGAGGGGGCCATGAGGCGGCGGCAGCCCGAGGCCGAGATGCGCCAACGCCTCGAAGGCCGGCTCCGCCAGGCCGAGGCCCAGATGCGCGCCGCCATGGAGGCCGAGGCCCGCCGCCGCGCCGAGGAGGAGGCCCGAAGGCTCCGCGAGAGGCGCGAGAAGCCCGAAGGGCCTGAGGAGAAGAAGGGGCAGTTCTGAAGCCCTGGCCCATACCAGCCCGTCGCGCTTTTCTATCGTCCTCGTCCTCGTCCCTCGTCCTCGTCCTCGATTCTCCTGGCTTGATGGGAGAGGAGTCGAGGACGAGGGACGAGGACGACGGACGAGGACGATTCAGGACTAACGGAAGGCGGCTAGGGCCACACTAGAAGGGAAGAACAGGTCGCGCGATGGAGCCAGATGCCGACGTTGCGGGCCTCGTGAGCGCGGCGCGGGCCGGCTCCGAGGATGCGTGGCGACGCCTCATCGAGGCCCATCAGGACGCCTTGCTGCGGCTCGCCTGGGCGCTCACGGGCGACAGGCATCTGGCCGCCGACGTGGCTCAGGAGGCCCTCGTCGAGGTTTTCGTCCGCATCCGCCAGCTCCGCGAGCCGGCCGCCTTCGGCGGCTGGGTGCGAACGATCCTGGTGCGAACCGCCCAGCGCCGCCGCAGACGCCACAAGGCTCTGCCGGAACGCGAGATGGAGGACGGGCGGACGCCGGAGGCCGACCTGGCGGGCCAGGAGTTGCGGCAGGCGGTGGACGCCGCACTCGCCGGGCTCTCGGACGCCTGCCGCGATGCTCTTGCCCTCGCAATGGAGGGCGGCTTCAGCTCCGCCGAGGCCGCCGAGCTCCTCGGCTGCTCGCCCGAAGCCTACCGCGTGCGGCTACACAAGGCACGCCAGCGACTCAGGGCGGCACTGGCCGACTTCCTGACGGAGTAGACGATGGACGCTCTCGACGATCCGAAGCTCGACGCCCTGCTGCGCGAGGCGGCGCCGCGCGGCGCCCCGGCGGGTTTCGCCGACGCAGTGCTGGCGAGGGCGCGGGCACGCCAGCGGCGCGGGCGATTCGTCCACCTCGCGGCCGCCGCTGCCGCCATGCTCGCGCTCGCCCTGGGCGCGACCCTCTGGCCCGAGCGCCCAACTCCCTCTCCCCTTGGGAGAGGGCGGGGTGAGGGCCCTCAGGGCGGCCGCGGCCCCCATTCGCAGGCCCCTCACCCTACCCTCTCCCAGAGGGAGAGGGAATTGGGGGAAGCAGGCGGGCGCCAGCCAGAGGCCCCAGCGCCCGCCTTCGCCGCAGTCGTGCCGTCGCGCGGCGACTCCACCCACAGCGTGATGATGGCGCGGTTCGAGGGCAAGTTCGTCATCTTCGCCCGGCCCCGGGCGGCGGAGGCCGATGAAGACGGCCCCTCGCCACGGGCGTCGGGCGGCTGGACCACTATTGACTAGGCTCTGCTCCACAGATGAACGCACCGAATCCCAGTCCCGAAGGGACAGCAGTGGGTAGCCGGCGGCTTCAGCCGCCGGACCGGGGCGCACCCAAGGCGCAGTCCCGCAGGGACGGCAGAGACCCACGGCGAGGCCCTCTGTGCCGTCCCTTTGGGACTTCCCTGGTTCTTGGCGCGCGAGTCCGGCGGCTGAAGCCGCCGGCTACCCACTACGCTCCCTTCGGGAGCAAGGCATCGCTGCGCAAGAGGTCTGGCCCTCTTACCCTTGGGCAGGTGTACTAAGGAGAACGTGCGATGAGAAGCGTGTTGATGGGACTCGCAGTGGGCGTGTGGCTGGCGGCTCTGGCGCTGGGGGAGGAGAAGCCTGGCGACAAGAGGCCGCCGCACGTCGCCAAGCCCGCCATCGCAACGGAAGTGAAGCCAGCCGATCAACCCGATGCCGACAAGGCAGTCAGCGGCCTGCTCAAGACGAAGAAGGTGACGTTCGACTTCGTGGACACGCCGGTCGCCGACGCGATGGAGTTCATGCGGCAACTGGTCGGCGTGAACATGGTCCTTGCGCCGGAGGTGGACCGCCAGGCCACGCTGACCCTGAAGGGCAACGACATGCTGGTCGGCCAGGCCCTCCAATGGATGGCCCGGCTGGTGGGCGCGAAGATGGAGGTCAAGGACGGCGCGGTCGTCGTCCAGTTGGCGAAGGAGGGGGAGCAGGACTTCCCCCCGAAGGCCAAGCCTGACAAAGGGTTCGGCAAGTTCGACCCCGACAAGTTCCGCAAGCACGGCCTCGCCCCTCTCGGCAAGGCCACCATCCCCCTCGGCAACGGCGCCAGCGTGGAACTGAACCTCGAGGAGGAGGACCTCGACCCCGACACCCGGCGCGTGCTCCTCAAGCTCCTCCAGAAGCAGCTCCTCTCGGAGCTTGAGAAGCAGGACCCGAAGGCGGCCGCGGAGTTCCGCGAGGCCGCCGAGAAGCGCGCCAAGAAAGAGGCCGAAGAGGGGCCGCGCAACCCCGCCGAGGAGCACCTCAGGCTCCGCGACAAGCTCCGCGACAAGTTCCACAAGCTCCTCAAGCCCGAGAAGGGCGAGCCGCGCGCCGAGGAGAACAAGGGGCAGTTCTGAGACGAAGGAGAACGGTTGAATGGGTGGTGGATGAATGGATGAGAGGATGAATGTCTGACACCCATCCACCCATCCATTCATCCACTCATCCCCTGCCGGCAAGCGGAGGACGCGCCCTCAGAAGGGCAGCATGCGCTTGACGTAGTGGGTGCCGTCGTTGAACGACAGGTAGTAGTAGGTGCTCGCCGCGGAGTCGAAGGCGCCGGCGCTCTTGCCCTTGCGGACCGGGTGCTCGGGCATCTTGCGGAAGACCACCCTGCCCTCGCGCGTCTCCCCAGGCCCCACCACCACGCCGTCGAGCGAGTTGTCCTGGTGGGTCGCCACGAGCACGATGTCCTCCACCCCGCGCAGGTAGAAGTGCGCGTTGCGCAGCGTGAGCGGCTCCTTCGTGTGGTTCGTGATCCTCATCGGCACCACGAGCGCGCCGCTCATAGGGGTCGGCTTCTTCATGTCGATGACCACCTCTTTCGGCTTCACCTCGCCCCCCTGGTCGAGTGTCTTGCCTGCGTTCTTCGCCATCTCCAGGGGAATCTGCTTCAGCCAGAGGTCGGCCCGCTCCTGGTCGGCCCCACTGAGTTTCGGCCTGAGCTCCTCGAAGGCCTTCTGCGCCCTCGCCAGCTTGCCGTCGTTCACGTAGCCCACGGCGTTCATCATGTTCATCTTGCCCAGGAGCGGCGCGCCCAGGAGGAACCAGCCGGCGACGAGCAGCCCCACGGCCCCCGCGACGATGGCCACCTTGACGAAGGGGAAGGCGAACGTCACGCGCGTCTTGGGCTTCTCCGGGCCGGGGCCCAGGCGCGACTTCGTCCGCCGGTCGTAGCCGCACTGCACGCAGAGGACCGCCTCCGCCCCCATCGCCTGGCCGCAGCTCGGGCAGGCGTCCGGCGACGCCTCCTCGGGCGGCTTGAACTCCGCCGGCGCATCCTCGAGCCTGAGCTCCGACGCCGCGGGAATCGTGACCACCCGCTGGCACGCCGGGCACTTCGCCCGCTTCCCCTCGCTCCCGTCCTTCGCCGTCAGAGCCTTCCCACATTCGCACTGGAACTTGATTGGCATGGCAACTCCTCGCTCACCATGTTCGCCCACCGCACCAGCTCGCACAGTTGCCATGATTGTACAACAACAAGCCGCCCGCGCAAGCCCGATCGCACCTGACGGGTCCGAGCCGGGATTGTGTCTGGACGGATCTCCTCTGGAGCCTGAAAGGCTCGCATGGTAAAGCCCAGGGCAACGCCCTGGGAAAGCGGCGACCCCGGACGCAGCCCTGAAAGGGCGCAATGGCTGCGCTCTATCTCGCCCTTTCAGGGCTTGCCCATAGATGCTCCTGGACCCAGGGCGTTGCCCTGATCTTTGCCCACATCTCGGGGCCTTGTAGCCCGCCGACGCGGGCGACCCAGCCGTAGCCCAGGGCGACCGAAGGGAGCCCTGGGATCGCGCGTCCCCCCCATCCAAGCCCCCGAAGGGGGCGTTTCACGCCCATTGAATCGCCCCGCTTCGGGGGCTCTACGCTGGCGGCGCCTTTCCCCAGGGCTCCCTTCGGTCGCCCTGGGCTACGGCTCAAACGCCCCCATTCGGGGGCTAAACCCCAGCCCCCAGAAGATGTGGGCAAAGATCAGGGAGAAGCCCTGGGCTGCTATAGTACGCTCCGTTTGGAGCTTGGGGGCCGAAGAGCACTACCAGAGCTGGGGGCCATACTCCCCGGCCGCACTTGACTCCGGGGTGGCTTTTGGTTTGATCTGTGGGTGTTGGCGATTGGACTTCTTCTCCGAGTTCCCTCGCGCCGAAAGGAGAAGCCGATGGGCAAGAGGGCGACAGGTCTCGTGCTCCTTGTTGCGCTGGCCGCAACCACCCGCGCCGCCGAACCGCCGAGCGCGGCAGACATCCGCGCCAGGCTCGGCCTGAAGAGCGGCATCTGCGCCCTCGTGGGCGATAATGCCCCCGAGTTGGCACTCCACCTCGCGAAGAACAGCGGCCTCACCCTCTACGTCCAGGTGGCGAGCCAGGACGCCTTCCTGGCGGCGGCGAAGGCGGCGGAGGCCGCGGGCCTCCTCGGCTCGCGCGTCTTTGTGGCCTCTGTCAAGCCCCCGTACATCGGCCTCGCCGACAACGTGGCCGACGCCGCCGTTGCCCTCGACGCCGCCGGGGGCGCGAAGGCCGAGGCACTGCGCGTCATCAGGCCAGAGGGCACGGCACTCGTCGGCGGCGAAATCCTCTCCAAGCCCTTCCCCCAGGGGATTGACGACTGGACGCATCACTTCCACGGCCCGGACAACAATCCGCAGTCGTCCGACACCGTGGCCCGCGCGCCCTTCCTCACCCAGTTCGTGGCCGACCCGCGCTACGCCCCGGCGCCCCAACAGGTCGTGGCCTCCGCGGGACGCACCTTCATGGCCTTCGGCCACATCGCCTGGCACCAGCGCGAGGAGGACGTCCTCGACACCCTCATGGCCGTCAACGCCTACAACGGCACGGTCCTCTGGAAGAAGCCCCTCCCCACCGGCTTCATGGTGGACCGCTCGACGATGATCGCCACCCCCACCGCGCTCTACGTGGCCGACGACAAGGGCGCCAAGCTCCTCGACCCCGCCACGGGCGAGCAGAAGGACGAGATCACCGTCCCCGCCGAGCTCTCCGACGGCTCCTTCTGGAAGTGGATGGCGCTCGAGGACGGCGTGCTCTACGCCCTCGTGGGCAAGCCCGAGCCGCCCGACCCCGTGGCCAAGTGGCGCAGCACACGCCACGGCTGGCCCTGGGGCGGCATCTCGAAGGGCTACAACGACCCCAACCTCCCCTGGGGCTTCGCAAAGACCCTCGCCGCCATTGACCCAAAGTCCAAGAAGGTCCTCTGGCACCGCCAGGAGGACCCGCCCATCGACTCCCGCGCCACGTGCCTGAAGGGGGGCCGGCTCTACGTCTCGAACTACGGCAAGTACCTCGCCTGCCTCGATGCGAAGACGGGCAAGGACGTCTGGCGCCGCACCGCCGAGGCCGACCCCGACCTCTTCAAGGCCATCGGTCCCTATCGCCCGGGCCAGGGCTACATCGAGGGCTGGCGGACCCAGGCATACCTCAAGTGCACCGACCGGGCGCTCTACTTCGTCGGCCCTCAGGTGCCCTGGCTCTCCGCCGTCTCCGCCGCCGACGGCCGATTCCTCTGGAAGCACGACGCCCGCGACCTCCACATCGTGCTCCGCGGCGACGGCCTCTACGCCATCGCCGCACAGAACAAGCCCAAGGACACCAAGAAGCTCGACCCCCTGACCGGCCAGGTGCTCGCCGAGTACGACACGCGGCGGCGCGCCTGCACGCGGGCGACGGGCAGCGCCGACGGCATCTTCTTCCGCGCTCACGAAGGCTCCGGCCGCTTCGACTTCGAGACGGGCAGGACCCAGTGGATTTCCGCCATGCGCCCCTCCTGCCACGTCGGCGTAATCATCGCAAACGGACTCGCCACCTGGATTCCCTGGGCCTGCGACTGCGACCTCCAACTGTTCGGCACCATCGCCCTCGCTCCCGCCGGCACCTTCGCCTTCGGCCAGAAGGCCACCGAGCAAGACCGCCTCGAGCGGTTCGCCAGCGATGCCCCCGCGAAGCTGGACGTGGCGGAGGCCGACTGGCCAGCCTACCGCGCCAACAACGCCCGCACCGCAATCACCCAGGCCCCCAGCCCCGAGGAAGCCCATCTCCTCTGGATGGCCAGCCTCAAGGCCGAGCCGACCGCGCCCGTCGTCGCAGGCGGGCTCGCCTTCGTCGCCGACGCCAATGGCGTCGTCCGCGCCCTCGACACCGCCACGGGCGCCGTTCGCTGGACGGCCTACACCGGTGGAGCGATCAAGTTCCCGCCTGCCATCGCGGGCGGCCGGGCCTTCGTCGGCTCCGCCGACGGCTTCCTCTACGCCTTCGAGGCTGCCACGGGCAGACCCCTCTGGCGCTTCCGCGCCGCGCCCGCCGAGCGCCGAATCCCAGTCTACGGCGCCCTCCCCAGCACCTGGCCCGTCGCAAGCAGCGTCCTCGCCGAGGGCGGCGTGGTCTACGCCGCGGCCGGGATGAACGACTTCGACGGCACCCACCTCTACGCACTCGACGCCGCCACGGGCGCAATCAAGTGGCAGAACAACGGCACTGGACACCTCGACCCCTTCTCGCGGCGTGGCGTCGCCTGCCAGGGCGAACTCCTCCTGAGCGGGGGCACCCTCTGGCTGGCGAGCGGCAACTACGTCTCCCCCGCCGCATTCGACGCCGCGACCGGCGAGTGCCGCAACACCCCGCCCCAGACGATGGGCACCACCGCAGTCCGCGGCCGCGAGCTCCAGCTCGCCGGCAACGCCGTCAGGGTGTCGGGGCAACCGCTTTACTCCAAGCCCGGCTACACCGTCTTCGACCCCTCGTGCCAATGGCAGCCGATGGCCGTCGCCACCGCCTCCGGCAAGGTCTCACTCCTCACCCGCAAGAGCAACGGGGGGGAGTTCTGGGCACTCGTCGCCGCAAAGCCCGACGGCTCCGAGGCTTGGGCACACCCGCTCCCCGCCGAGCCGGTCCGTTGGGGCCTTGCCCTCGACCCCCGGGGCCGCGCCTTCGTCGCCCTCCGCAACGGCCAGGTCCTCTGCCTCGGCAAGAAGCAGTGACCCTGAGCTGCCAGTCCCCATTGTGTATCAACTTCCCCTCTCCCTGGGTTGATACACAATGGGAGGGAATGGGCTTGACAGATGCGATAGCATGTGATATATACTGATAGTGTGGGGGATTGCCACCGGGACGCCAGTTCACACGAAAGGGCAGCTATCGTGAGCGAGCCGAGGACCGATGAGCAGGCCGTAAGTGCCGAAGCCCCAAGGCGTTGGTACACCGCGCCCGAGGCCGCGCAGTACCTCGGCGTGAGCGAGCCGACGATTTTCCGTTGGATGCGCGACGGACGCCTCTCCTTCCTCAAGATCGGCGGCTCCCTGCGCTTCACCCAGGAGGGCCTCGACGCCCTGATTGAGAAGACGACAGGCTGGAAGGAGGCCGAGGCCGCCGCCGGCCGCTGCACGTCTTGCGGCAACTCAGTCCTCGTCGAAGGCCGCGTCCAGGGCACAGGCCGCCTCTACTTCCGCCCCGAGAAGACCCGCTTCTGGGTGTTCGCCGAGGCCCTCGTCCCCATTCGCGCGCGCGTCTGCACCGCCTGCGGCTACGTCCAGATGCACGCCGACACGTCCAAGCTCAAGCGCTTGCTGCCACAGGACTTAGAGACGGCCGAGCCCGCCGAGGAAGAGCCTTGATTCAGCCTATGCCCGGTCCGGCGGCGGTCCCCCCAGGAAGCCTTCGTGGAGGAAGACGGGCTCGTAGCCCTGCTCGGTGGCCCAGCGGATGGCGGTCTCGAGCCGGGCGAAGTGGTCCGGTATGTGGTGGTGGTAGAACGGCCAGAAGTACTGCTCGTGGGTGAAGAGGTCCATTATCTCGGCTGTGGCGGGGTCGCGGGCCAGCGGGGCAAGGGTCGGGACGATCTGCTCGATGGGCACACTGTTGCAGATGATGTCCACGCGGGAGAAGGTGATGTCTGTGGTGAAGTCGTGGAGTGCGTCGTGGCGGCTGAGGTATTCGGAGCGGGCGTCGTCGAGGAGGTAGTTGACGTCCCAGCCCCAGGGGGCGGGGCAGAAGTAGCCGCTGAGGGCGCGGACGCCGCGTGACGCAAGTGCTTTGAGGGCTTGAGGTTGCACCATCCCCCAATGGATGACCGTGGGCGGGGCGTAGGCCGCCTCACCCGCGAAGCGGTGTATCTCGCTGGCTACGCGGTCGAGGTCGGCCATCAACTTCTCGGCTGAGGCGTGTTGGTAGGGGCGCTCGGGGTCGTTCGCCCAGGCGTGGAAGGCGAGCCTGAGCCACCCCGCGTTGTCCGCCCACTCCCCCTTGTAGCGCTCTGGGAACTGCGGGAGCGAGAAGTCCGGGCCGGTCGTGAAGTAGATGTTGGCGCTGAACCTGGCGCCATAGAGCCTATTGAGCCGTTGGAGGCCCGCAAGATAGAAGCAGTCGAAGAGCGAGCGTGGGGCCTTCTGGGCAATGTCGCGGAGGAAGAAGCTGTTGTCGTCGAGCGAGAAGCGGTAGCGCGGGCGCGAATGGCGGTCCCAGACCACGCTGATGCGGTGCTCGGCCTGCCCGCCGACGCCTTCCGCAGTGGCCACGATCTCTGTAACCTTTGACCTCAGAATGACTTCGGCCTCGAACTCGCGTCCCTCGCGGCGCGCCGGCTGCCCGTTCACGGCCACGGCGTCGCGCAGCGGCGCCTCGCCGCGAACCCGGATGCGCAGGCCGCCTTCGGCTGCCTCGCCGTGGCGCCGATTGAGCACGGCTCCGTGAAATGGGTGTCTGATGCAGACCATAGGCAGTCTCCAGTGGAAACTCGTCTGAGCCCCGCCCTACCGCCAGGCAAGATAGCGGGATTCGGGTGGGCTGTCAAGAGGGGGAGCGGGCCGGCGTCCAGTTGTGCGTGTCTAGCGCCGCATCGGAAGGTTGTCCACCTCTCCCTTGGGGAGAGGTCGCCCGCCAGAGGCGGGCGGGTGAGGGTGCTTCCTGCCCCGTCCGCGGCAAGCCAAGCACCCTCACCCCAGCCCTCTCCCCGAGGGAGAGGGGGGTGGTTGCACCCTCGCCAAACAGGTGCGTCCAGTTTCTGGACGCCTCGGCCTCGTTGTGTCGTGGCCGGGCAGGTCCGGCCCCCTGGTGATCGCGCGCCGCATCTCCTTGTCACACCAATGTTTGCGGCGAGGCAGGCAGGGCCCACTGGCGTTCGGCACGCGGATTGCTCCTGGGCAAGTCGAAAGGAGAGGGAGATGAGAAGAATCGAGACGACAACCCAGGAAAGGAGAAGTGCGATGAAGGGCGTGAAGAGCACACAGCGGCGTCGGGGCTTCTCGGTGGTCGAGATGATGGCGGTCACGGGCATCCTGGCGGTTCTCTTCGCCCTCGGGTCGGGCGTCTACAGGAGCGCCCGGCTGGCTGCGCGGGTGGCCCTCGCCGAGAGCAACCTGAAGCAGGTCGGCGTCGCCCTGGAACTCTACTACCGCCGGTACGGGGCGTTCCCCGCTCAGGGCTCCGACCTCGCGGCCGCGCTCAAGGGCTTCGTGAAGGACGAGCGGGTGTTCGCCAACCCCCTCGCGGAGGAGAGGGTCGCGGGCGAGACCATCACGCTGATGTATCGCGAGCCGAGCCTGGACGAGGCGGACAAGGCCGGCCAATACGTCACCGCGATGTTCGCCGAGGACGGCCAGACCGTGGTGGTGCTCGAGACCGGCGACCGCGTGGAGCAGCGCAGCGACCTCCGCTTCGACCCGAACCATGTCATCCCGCTCCTCATCGCCCTCACCGGCGAGCAGCAGATACGCGGCGAGCTCAACCTGAACCCCAGGAACAACTGGGACTGCGAGTTCGAGATGCGCAAGCCGGACGGCACGGTCATCACCCGCGACGACCTCCTCGGCTCCAAGGGCGAGCTCACCTACGAAGGCAAGGCGCTCTGGATTCGCGTGAACCCCAAGGGCAACGGCAACCAGAACAGCCTGACCCTGGACGGCGAGTCCTACAGCGTCCGCAACGGCGTCCTCTACACCCTCGACGGCGGCAGGATGGGCGTCCGCCTCTACAACTCTGGGCGCAACGGCGAGGCGATGGGCAAGTGGTGGATCGCCATCCACGCCAGCGGCACCGCCATCCAGGGTGTAAGAGGCAACAAGTGAGCCTGCGTTTCCTGGGGGGGGCTCCGTGCCAGGGCGGGCCGCAAGGCCCGCCCTGCGCTTTTCTGCCAAGGCAGTCGTTGCGCACAGCCGAAGGGGATGATTGGATGGGTGGATGAATGGATGATTGTCTGACACCCATCCACCCATCCATTCATCCACTCATCCCCTCCTGACAGGCGCGCGTTGAGTGAATCCTCTCTTGAGGGCGTGTTGCCCAAATCCCCAGGAGGACAAGAGAGTTCGTAGTGCGGGCTTTAGCCCGTGTCCGGACGGCCTGAAGGCCGCACTACTAACCCTGCCAGCCTCCCCGGGCGCATTTGGGCAACACGGCCTTGACCGCTGGCCCCATTCGGCTATACTTTGCAGCATCCCCAGCGAAGGTCCCCGATAGAGGGCTGAATGGGCATGTGTGCAATAGGCTTCGCGGGCAAGCGCGTCACCGTCATGGGCCTCGGGCTCTTCGGAGGCGGGGTCGGCGTCGCAAGGTTCCTCGCCAGGCAGGGGGCGCGCGTGACGGCCACCGACCTCAAGGACGCCACTGCCCTTGCCGAGTCACTCGCCAGGCTCGACGGCCTTCCCGTCGCGTTCCACCTCGGCGGACACGTGGAGTCGGACTTCACCGATGCCGACATCGTGATCGTGAATCCCGCTGTGGGGGACGACTCGCCCTATCTCGCCAATGCCCGCGCCGCCGGCGCCCAGCTTGAGACGGAGATCAACCTCTTCTTCAAGCTCTGCCGCGCACCCATCGTCGGGGTGACGGGCAGCAACGGGAAGTCCACCGCCGCCAGCCTCGCCGCACACCTCCTGGCCGCCGGGCCGCGACGCACCTGGCTCGGCGGCAACATCGGCCGCTCCCTCCTCGAAGACCTACACGCCATCGCTCCCGACCACCTCGTCGTGCTCGAGCTCTCCAGCTTCCAGCTCGAGCGCCTCGCCTGGACCGGCCTCAGCCCCGCCGTCGCCATCGTCCTCAACCTCCGCCCAAACCACCTCGACCGCCACGGCACGATGGCCAACTACGCCCGAGCCAAGCAGGCGATCCTCCTCCACCAGTTCCCTGGCGACGCCGCACTGCTAAACGCGGACTGCGACGTGGTCTCCACCTGGGGCAGCCTGGGAGCCGGGCGGAAGCTCTTCTTCAGCACCAGCCGCCCAGTCGAGTGCGGCGCCTGGCTCGAACGCGAAGAAGCCCTCTGGCGCGACGGCGGCCAGCCCCGCCACCTGTTCCGCCGCGATAGCCTGGTGCTCCGCGGGCAGCACAACGCCGCCAACGCCCTCGCCGCCGCCGGCGCCGCCGTCCTCTGCGGCGTGGCCCCCGACGCCATCGGCCCGCGCCTCGCCTCCTTCAAGGCCCTCGAGCACAGGCTCGAGTTCGTCCGCTCACTCGACGGGGTGGACTACTACAACGACTCCAAGGCCACCACCCCCGAGGCCGCCATCGCGGGCGTCGAGGCGTTTGACGAGCCGGTCATCCTCATCGCTGGCGGCTACGACAAGCACCTGCCCTTCGACGGCTTCGGCAAGGCCATCGTCAAGCGAGTCAAGGCCGCGGTCCTCCTCGGCGCCACGGCCGGCCAGATTCAGCAAGCCATCGAGGCCGCCGGCGCCACACCCGTCCACCGTGTCGCCGGCCTCACCGAGGCCCTCCTCACCGCCCGCCGCCTCGCGGCCCCCGGCGACGTCGTCCTCCTCTCCCCCGCCTGCGCCAGCTACGACATGTTCGAGAACTACGAGCAGCGCGGCTCCGTCTTCAAGCGATCAGTGAGGGAGCTCTGACAGGCTGCTGCATACACCGGGGGCGTGGGGTCTTCGCCCCGGGCCGCCCGCCTCCTTTGTGGAACCGGCATTGGGGACGCGCTATACTCTGAAGGAGGGACTGGAGACGCCGACGAGATGGTACACGTGAAGATCTGCGGGATCACGCGGCCCGAGGATGCAATCGCGGCAGCGGAGGCGGGGGCAGACGCGATCGGGCTGGTCTTCGCCGAGAGCCCGCGGCGGGTGAGCGTGGAGCAGGCGCGGGCCATCCTCGCCGAGGCGCCGCCCTTCGTGACGCCCGTCGGCCTCTTCGTGAACGAGGCGCTGGAAGGCATGCTGGCGACGTGCGAGTCACTTAGGATCCGCACGGTGCAATTGCATGGGGACGAGCGGCCGGAGGTCGCCCAAGCCTTGGCTGCGAACGGCCTCTGCGTGATCAAGGCGTTCCGGGTCGGCGGCGAGGCCGACCTCCAGGCGCTGGATGGCTACCCCGCCGCCGCCTACTTGCTCGACTCCAGGGGCGCGGGCAAGCGGGGCGGGACGGGTGTGCCGCTCGACTGGGGCCTCGCCGCACGCGCGACGGCACTTGGCCGCATCATCCTCGCCGGTGGCCTCACGCCCGACAACGTGGCCGAGGCGGTCCGCCGCGTCCGGCCATACGCCGTGGACGTTTCGAGCGGGGTTGAGGCCAGGCCGGGGATCAAGGACCCAGCAAAAGTCGGCGCCTTCATTGCCGCCGCCCGGCGCGCCCTCAGCCTAACACGACAACGCTAGTTTCCGGTGTAGCGCCAGCGTCCCGCTGGCTCTCCCGCGGGCATCCTGCCCGCGGAATCGGGGGCGGGACGCCCCCGGGACAGCCGCCAAGATGGCGGCGCTACACGTACGCGCTATAAGTCTTTTCGTAGCAAAACATTAGGTCTGCGGATGCTCGGAAACAGCGTTGTCGTGCTAAGAGACAACTGATAAGCGCCTTGCGTTGCCAAGCCACGCGGTTCCTGCGCATCGGTGTCCCTCCCTGGCCGCCGTCGTGCTCAGCGAAGCCCGCCCGCCCTACGGCGCCCGCTTCTAACGGAGCATCCATCAGGACCACACAACGGACCGAGTGGTCGAGCACTTGCGGCAGACGTCTCTGTGACCGTTCATGCAGCGACGCATTGTCGCGCTTTCGCGCGAAAGCGCGACGATTCTGACAAGCGGCGCGCAACCCGCCGCCGTGGCCATGAGAGAGCCACGCGTGTCCGACATTGCCCACCTTCGGTCTCTGCGTGAA
>Ga0194112_10003431_pt1 | contig 22057 bp, 16 predicted proteins | sample TA2MahC400mmetaG_FD_146191 | JGI IMG/M metagenome (GOLD analysis project Ga0194112, IMG submission 146191) | Freshwater microbial communities from Lake Tanganyika, Tanzania - TA2015016 Mahale Deep Cast 400m | ecosystem: Environmental > Aquatic > Freshwater > Lake | place: Tanzania: Lake... | reverse complement strand
TGACATCTGGCTAAACAAGATCCGTTATGACGCTGAAGGCAATCGTATCCTTGGTAACGTTTGTCTGGAGGTGTATCTACCTAGTCGTGGTACCTGCCTTCTTCAGCATATCAATCTCGGAGCTTGTGGTATTGAGGACTTGGTTCCTGCATTTTTTGAAGGCATGAGTACCCTCATCGAACTCCACGGCAAGACTGGCGTTGGAGAAACTGGTGAGTACCTTTCCCCTGAGACTGACCGTCAGGTTGGCCTTGGTGTTCTTGGTCTGGCTAACTTCCTTTGCCAGCACGGCGTAACATATAAAGAGTTTGGAAACGCCCTTACCAAATTCCATACTCATCAACCGGAGCATACTCCGGCTTACCTCCTTGTATCTGAACTTGCAAAAGCCATTGAGATTGCAGCGCAAATTGCTCGGGTCGCTAAAATGGACCGTGCCTTTGCCATTGCACCTACGGCTTCCTGCTCTTATAACAACGTCGATCTTCGTGGCTATACTACTGCCCCAGAGTTGGCCCCTCCTATCTCTCGTCACGTCGATAGGGATAGTGGGACTTTTGGAGTCCAGTCTTATGACTACCCGCCGAACATCGAGATTGCAGCTGAAGTAGGTTGGGATGCTTACAAGGAAGTTGTGGACGGTATTGTTCGCCTCTTCCAAAGCACGCTTCTCTTCCACGGATACAGCTTCAACAGTTGGTCAGACGTTGTTACCTATGACCGAGACTTTATCTATGAGTGGATGTATTCCCCTCAAACGAGTCTCTATTATTCCCTCCAGGTGATGCCTGATACTCAAGCAAAAGATGACGCCCTCGCCGCTCTTGACGAGGACTTCCGTGATCTCTTTGGGTTTGAGGATGAGGTTGATCCTGACTGCGGCTGTCCCAAAGTTAAACCAGAAAACGAACCCTGTATTCCCTGCGGAGAATGAGCCCAACCCTGTCGCCATACGATCAAGTTATCAGCCGCAAACGCAAGTGGACCCCTGTGGCGGTACAAAAGGGACAGGTGGTAGAAGGGGCTGAGGACTCGCTTAAACGCGCCCTTGGCCTTCGCCACCTTGAACTGCCTGTGCGTGAGTTTCTTCAACAAGCTCTTGATAAGGATCTGCCCCGAACACCTGGCGTGCGTGAGGCTCTCCTTTCAAATCAGAAAGATGAAGAGAACCATGACCTGGCATTGAATTATGTGATTGATGCTCATGGTGCCGACCTAAAGCATGAAGACGAAGCCAAGCACATCCTTAAAGCATGGCTTGACGCACCTGAGCATCCGATACTCAAAGCAGCTATCCTGGAGCGCAGTGTCTTTTTTGTTATTCTCCCTTTCTTTCGATTCAACGGAGACATCGGAATCAGAACCACAGCAGCAGACATCAGTAGAGACGAACAAACCCACGTCGCCATCCACTCAATGGTCTGCTCCGAGCTGGGCCTCAAGTCCACATCAAGCCTCAATCGCTTACGTCGAGCGACTGTGGGATGGGTAGTGGATGGGCTTAAGTCTTCCACGAATAAGTATCTTGATAAGGACTTCTGGCTTAGCCAATCCGATTCTCTTTATGATCGTGGTAAAGCCCCTGGCTTGAAGGATACCCAACGGGCCAGGATGCCTGCCTTCTTTGAAGCGGCAAATACCGACCTTCCACAATATGGTTAATCCATGTCATACCTTGATGAGGATCCTTTGCCCCTTACGCATGTCGTAGGGGGTAGGGTTGATTTGCTTCGGCTCATTGATGAGCTTGAAACAATGTATCCTGATCGGTTTCCTGATTGCAATATAACTGAGCGGGAACTTGCTTTCCAGGCTGGTGCTATTGCTGTCATCAAACACCTCAAAAATAAAACTTCAAGAGATTAAGATCATGTGTCTTCTTCCTCAGCCTCAGCGGTTTACGCCGCCTTCTTCACCTCCTGCTCCTCCCCCGCCCCCTCCTGCTCCTCCTGCTCCTCCTCCGGCTCCTGTGAGTGCTGGTGAAAAGGTGGGCACTATTAAGACCGCCGCTAGTATGCGTAGCGCCCGTCAAAAGGCTGCTGGTGCTGCTGGCTTCCGTGCTCCTACCCCCACCCCTACCCTTGGCACGATCAGTGGCCAAGCAACCGGACTCAACATTCCTGGTTCTTGATTAAATGGAAAATCAATCTGCTGCTGGCCGTTACGCTCGTTTGGCGAGTGACAGAACGATCTTCCTTGATACTGCTCGGGAGTGTGCAAGGCTTAGTTTGCCATACCTTTTAACGCCAACTGGTGTTTATAATGGCCAACAACTGCCCACTCCTTGGCAATCTATCGGTGCCAAAGGCGCTAACGTCATGGCCTCGAAGCTTATGCTTAGCTTGTTCCCAGTAACGGCTACGTTCTTCAAGCTTCAGATCAACGACGGTAAACTCGCCTCGGATCCAAATCTTGATGCTACGATCAAATCTGAGATCGACTTGAGCCTCTCCAAAATGGAGCGGGTTATCATGCAACACGTTGCTGAATCACAGGATCGAGTGATCCTTCACCAGGCAATGAAGCATCTGATTGTAACCGGAAATGTTCTGGTTTACATGGGTTCGAGTGGTGTTAAGCTTTATCCTCTTGACCGTTTTGTGGTCGTCCGTGATGGAGAGGGTCAACCCACCGAGATCGTTACTGTTGAATCTATCAACCGTCAATTCCTTCCTGAGCAATTCCAAAAGCCCAAGTCATCCATCAATCGTGTGGATGATAACACTGCTACTCCTTCTGTGGACGTGACAGTGGGTGAGGATGAGGTTGCTGTCTATACGTGGGCTAAGCTCACTGATGGTCAGTGGCGTTGGCGTCAGGAGGTCGATGGTGAGATCATTGAGGACAGCTACGGCAAAGCCCCCAAGAATACTACCCCCTGGCTTCCCCTTCGCTTCAACATTGTGGATGGAGAGGACTATGGGCGTGGTCGTATCGAAGAGTATCTTGGCGATCTGAAGTCCCTTGAGGGTCTGATGCAAGCCATGGTAGAGGGTTCTGCTGCTGCTTCTAAGGTTGTCTTCCTAGTGTCCCCGTCTGCTACTGTCAAGCCCAGCGTACTTGCTAAGGCTGGTAATGGCGCTATCATTCAAGGAAGGCAGGATGATGTGTCTGTGATTCAAGTTGCCAAACAGGCTGACTTCTCCACAGCGTATCAAATGATCACCCAGCTTACCCAACGGCTGAGTGAGGCATTCCTTATTCTGACTGTTCGCCAGTCGGAACGTACCACTGCCGAAGAGATCCGTGCTACCCAGCAGGAACTTAACGAACAACTTGGTGGTATCTATGGAAACCTGACCACTGAACTTCTTCGTCCTTATCTTCAACGGAAGTTGTTTGTTCTTCAACGGTCTGGTGTCCTACCCAAACTTCCTAAGGGCGTTGTCTTCCCTACCGTTATTGCTGGTATCGAAGGCATTGGCCGTGGTCAGGATCGTGAATCATTGATGATGTTCCTTCAGACTATCTCACAGTCTCTTGGACCTGAAGCCATGATTCGCTTTATCAATCCAGAGGAAGCAATCAAACGGCTTGCTGCTGCTCAAGGTATTGATCCTATTCAGCTCATTAAGACCGCCAAAGAGCGTGAGAATGAGATGAAGCAACAGCAGGCACAGGCAGCACAGATGTCTCTTATGGGTCAGGCAGGGCAGCTTGTTAAAGCTCCTATGATGGATCCTGATAAGAACCCTGGTGTTACCGAAGCCCTTCAAAATACAGTCGATGGAATCGCAAGCTCCACTCAACCAGCCCCTCAATCCTGAGGATTTTGAAATTACCTCTGATGAAGCTACCTCCCTTTCCCCTCGTAGGAAGCCCGCAGGTAAACCCGTAGTCAAGACGGATACCGCCCGTCCCAAGAAAAACCCGGTGGTTATTCCTGGTCTTGGCAACGTCCGTCTTGTTATCCACTAATTCACCACACCATGCCTGAAATCATTTTTGACGCAACTGATCCTGATGTGACAGAAGCTCGGCTTGAAAACGAAGCGCGGCTTGTGGACATTGGTGATAAGTTGATGGCTGAAGAAGAAGCACGTGACCTCGATAAGTATGAACGGGCTCGTGCTGCCGAGGAGGCAGAGCTTCGGTATGCCGGTAAGTTTAAGTCCGCTGAGGATCTTGAAAAGGCATACAAGGAGCTGGAAAAGAAACTTGGCCAAAAAGATGAAGCCACTCAAGAAGAGGGTGATAACACCCAGGATGTGAGTGAGTCAGAGGAGGAATCCGCTGATGAGGTTTCTGAAACTGCCCAGTTTATTAAAGATGCCTCTGAGGAGTACTTCAGCAACTCTAACCAACTAAAACCAGAGACCGTTCAGAAGCTTAAGGAACTGCCGTCTGAGCAGCTCATTGATGCGTATCTGGAACTGCAAAAGAATGCGACCATCCAACAGCAGGAACTGTCTGACACTGATGCTAAGGCAATCCTTGCTTCCGTTGGTGGTGAGTCTGCCTATAATGAAACTCTTGCCTGGGCAGCAGAAAACCTGAAGCCTGATGAGGTGGCTGCGTTTGATAACGTGGTCAACAGTGGCAACAAGGATGCGATCTTCTTTGCTGTTCAAGCCCTCAACCAACGATACATGGATGCTGTTGGATTTGAAGGCAAGCGGGTATCTGGTAAATCGGTGAAGAGTACCGTTAAAGGATTCCGTAGCCAAGCTGAACTGGCCCGTGCCATCTCCGATCCTCGTTATCGGAATGACCCTGCCTATCGTTTGGACATTGAAGAGAAGCTTGCCGCAAGTGGTGATCTGATCTAACAAAACCGGGGAGGCTAAGATAGCGCCAGGCAGATAGCCTGGAAGAGGTGAGTGCAATTCTCACTACTCCCTATTGAGGATGGGACAACCTCGTTAAAAACCCAGTCATGACTGGAATGGGCCCGCTGCGGTGGATACCCCAGGAAAGGATAAACCCCCAAATTAAATAATCTCTCTCAAAGGCCTTTGGGAATTAAGTTTCACATTCTTCATTCCCCTTAAAAACTGTGACTGCAACTCTTACTCAACTTGGCCAGTCTAATAAAGCTGGCGATAAGAAGGCTCTGTTTCTGAAGCTCTTCACCGGTGAGGTCTATGAGGCCTTCCGTAATGCTACTATTGCCAAGGGTCTGGTGATGAACCGCACCCTGCGTAACGGCAAGGAAGCTCAATTCATCCACACTGGGCGTGTGACCGCTGGTTTCCATACCCCCGGCACTGCTATCCTTGGTAGCGGCAACCCCCCTGTGGCTGAGACCACCATCGCAATGGACGACCTGCTGGTTGCCTCTGCGTTCGTGTATGACCTGGACGAAACCCTCGCCCAGTACGACATCCGGGGCCCCATCGCCCGTCAGATCGGCCAGGCTCTGGCTGAGTTCTATGACCGTCGTATCTTCCGCGTGCTGGATCGTGCCTCAGGTCTGACTGCTGCTGTGACCGGTGAGCCTGGTGGCTTCCGTGTGAACCTCGGCGCCAACAAGGAGTATGATGCTCAGGCTCTGGTGGATGGTTTCTTCGAAGCCGCTGCCCGTCTGGACGAAATCGCTGCTCCTAAGGATGGCCGTGTGGCTGTGCTGTCCCCGCGTCAGTACTATGCTCTGATCAGCCAGGTGGATACCAACATCCTGAACCGCGAGTACGGTGCTGCCGGTGGTAGCCTGAACAGCGGCGAAGGTCTCTACGAGATCGCTGGTATCAAAATCTACAAGTCCAACAACATCCCCTTCCTCGGCAAGTATGGCTCTGCTGCCGGTACCGCCATCGACGCGACTGCTGTGACTGGTGAGAACAACAACTACGGTGTGGCTGCTGACTTCACCAATGCTTGCGGCCTGATCTTCCACCGTGATGCTGCTGGTGTTGTGGAAGCCATCGGTCCTGCTGTGCAGACCACCGGTGCTGACACCAAGGTGATCTACCAGGGTGATGTGATCGTGGGCCGTCTGGCCTATGGTGCTGCCCCTGTGCGTGTCTCCTGTGCTGGTGCGTTCCGCAACGTTGCCTGATTTAATTTAGGCTTTAATAAGGGGTTAGCTTATTAAAGGTTAGCCCCTTTTCTTTTAATTCCTGTCCGATAATGACAATCCAACTCCAAGCTATCAATCAGATGCTTAGTGGCATCGGGCAGGCCCCGGTGGTAAGCCTAGATGTCGCTAACCCCGAAATTGCTATTGCAGTAGACATTTTAGATGCTGTCGATAGAGAAGTACAAGGAGAAGGATGGCACTTCAACACTGAGGTTGCTTATCCCTTTACCGCAGACAATAACGGTAACATCTTTGTTCCTGTTAATGTGCTTCAACTTTCGGATAACAAGTATGCCAACAATCAGAAATACCAGACCGTATTGCGTGATGGCAAACTTTACGACAAGGTAAACCATACCTATACGTTTACTGCCGGATCAACGATTAAATGCGATGTTGTTTGGAAGTTTGATTTTGAGGATCTACCTCAAGTCTTCCAAGACTACATCACCCAACGATCCACCCGAGTCTTTGCTGGACGTGTGTTGGGTTCCCAGGAAATGGTAACCTTTAACGCCCAGGACGAAGCCCTCCTCCGCGCCAACTGCCTTGCTTATGATACAAGCAGCTCTGACGTAAACATCTTTGGTCAGGAAACTGGTCAAAACTTTTACATTAGTTACACTCCTTTCCGCGCTATTGCCCGATAAATCATGGCTGCTATCTCACAAAGAACTATTGGCCTGGTTGGTGGGGTATCGCAACAGCCGGACTCTCTCATGCTTCCAGGTCAACTGAGGGAGTGTGATAACTATTACCCTGATCCAACGTTTGGTCTTCTTAAACGGCCAGGCGCACAGTTTGTTCGTCGTATTGAAAATTCACTGTCTGGTGGCAGTTGGTTCTTTATTTGTAAAGGACTAGACGAGAAGCTTCTTCTTCAAATTACCAACAACGGTACGGTACGGCTGTGGGATGCTCAAAGCGGCATTCAACAAACCGTCAATGCCCTCTCTGGTACAGCTACCACATACGCCACCCACACGAAGAGTTCTAATCTTGAGGTTCTTCAGATCAACGATTATATCTTTGTGTTGAACCGTGGGATAATTGTTCAGGACGTAGCAACTACCTCTGCTGCTCAGAACCCATTTGGTTATGTAACGCTTACTACCATTGCTTATGACACGACCTATCGTGTTGTGATTGATGGTACTGCGTTTACCTATAATACACCTACCGCCTCTGGCTCTAACCTCAACGCCAATACCATCATTAGTAATCTTGTTAGCACCATCAATGCTAACCCCGCTTATATTGCTACTGGTGTTGCTAACTACATCCACATCCGCCGTGCTAATAATGCTGATTTTAGCCTTGAAGCTACTGGTAGTCTTAGCGGTACTGGCCTTGTTGCGTATAAAGGAATTGTAGATGGTGTTCAGGATCTGCCCAGTCAGTTCCTCAATAACTACATCGTTAAGGTTGCTGGTAATGCCGATACCAATGGTGATGATTACTACGTCAAATTCCAAACCAGTAATGGCGGCAACCAAGGCGCAGGGAGTTGGGTGGAAACAATCAAGCCAAGTGAGGTTCTTGGTCTGAACGCTACCACGATGCCCCATGCGTTGATTCGTGAGGCAGATGGCACCTATACCTTCCGTGAACTTAGCGCGGCAGCTGCGGCCTCCTACGTGCTGTCTACGACGGTTACAGGCATCCCTACCGCCATCAGTGTTACCTCCGTGGGTGCGGCCCGTTGGAACGTAGGACAAGCCTTTCCTGTTTATGGTGGAGCTGGTAAGAACCTACGTCTTCGGGTAAGTAGTGTTAATGCTCAAAAGCAAATTACTGGCATTGAGATTATCCGAGCTGGTCAAGGCTATGCGGCCACCAACGTGGTATCCAATAACCAAGGCGATACCTTTACCATTACAACCGTAGCCTCTGCTACTATTTCTGGTAGTACGTGGGCAACAGAATATTGGTCACAAAGAACGGTTGGTGATGTTGATTCATCTCCCAGTCCAAGTTTTGTTGGGAGTCGCATCTCTGGCATTTCCTTCTTCAAGAACCGTTTGATTTTGATGAGTGATGAGAACATCGTCTGCTCACAGGCAGGTGAGTTTTTGTCGTTCTATCCTTCAACGGTTATTACGGTTATTGATAGCGATCCGATTGACATCTCTGCTGGTTCTACCACCAGGGTTGAATTTCGGTATGCTCTTCAACAATCCAATGGTTTGCTGGTGTTTGCGGATAACGCCCAGTATATCCTTCAGACTCGAACTGAAGCATTCTCTCCTGCTACAGCTGAACTTAACCTGATCTCTAGCTTTAGTCACACCACCGACATTAAACCTCTGGATCTTGGCAGTACGGTTGTGGTTGTGGAGGAAAACGAAACCTCCATTTCGGTTAATGAGCTGACAATCAACATTGATTCCAATCCACTTAAGAAGGAACTTAGCAAGCTAATTCCCTCTTATATTCCCAATGGAATCAATCTAATTACCAACACTTTGAGTGCTTCTGTATTTGGACTTATCTCAATCCAGGAACCAGAGACTGTTTACCTTTTCCGGTACTATACCCAAGATCAGGAACGTTTTATTGCGTCTTGGTTTAAGTGGACTTTTCCCGCGCCTGTGCTGTTGATTGAGTTCCACGAAGATGAGGTGTTCCTTGTACTTCAGGGTGATACCCAGCCGGTGCTGTGTCGGATGGAACTGTTGACAGAGACCCCTGGCGGTGCTATCTTCTTTGAGGATAAGTACGTTGACCTTCGGATGGACTTGTTTGATTACAACCCAGCTAAAACATACGTGTCCGCAACAGATGAAACAAAGATATTCTTTGATGAAGGTGCTGACATCGCATCAGCCCAACCATGTGTGGTAAAGATTAGTCCAAACGATAACTCCTTTGTTGAGTATCCAGCCCTCCAATACAACGCTGCTGCCCCCGCTGGACAGAAGTATTATGTGACGGTTGACGGAAACCAGACGGCTGAGCAGTTTGCTCTTGGTTATCAAATCACCTCAACGGCTCGGTTTCCTGGGTTCTATGTCAAAAAAGATAAAGTAGCAGATGAGATAAATGTTCCTACTATTCACCGCGTCCGCTTCTATAGCCATGAGTCTGGACCCTTTGAGGCCTCCCTTGATGTTCCAGGTAGGGCTACCTTTAACATTACCTTGCCACAAATTACAGCAAACCAAAGCCAAGCTAACGAAGCTCCAATGCTGAGGACTGCTGAAAACATTGTTCCTATTATGGCAAAGGGTAAAGACGTTGACCTTACTATTACCTGCAATGCTCCTTTTCCTCTGGCTTTGGTTACAATGACCTGGGAAGGGACTTACAACAACAAAGGTATTAAAGCTGTATGATCCACGAAATCCGTCCAGCCACAATCAAAGATACTATCTATTTGGCTGAGCACCTTCAGACGGATGATCTTAATGAAATCCTCGGGTGGGGCCACAATCCATTAAAGGTTCTACCCGAGTCCTTTTCTCAGCTTGACAATCCAATCAGTTTTTTGATTAAGGATAAGCTGTGTGGGATGGCGGGGGTATCCAGAACCGATGCCCAAAGCGGAGCGATTTGGATGTTAACAACAGATCATGTCCGTCCGTATCCAAAACTCTTTTTTAAGGAGGCTAAAAAATGGGTCGATCAACAAACCTCCTATGCTGTGCTTCATAACATAGCTGATCCTCGAAACCGAATGCACATGAAGCTTCTTCACCTTCTTGGGTTTAAGAAACTTGGTTATGTGACTGTCGGACCACAGAAACTAACTTATGTTGAATTTGCTAAATTAACAAATCATGTGTAATCCAGCGATTGTTATTGGGGCAGCAACTGCTGTCATGGGTAGTTTGCAATCCATTGCAGGTTACCAACAACAACAAGCACAGTATCAGTACGAACAACAGGTTGCTCAAACGCAGTATCAGTATCAGGTACAAGCGTATCAGGAATCGCAACGTGCTTACCAGGAACAGATTAAGGCCAACGAGGCAGCAGCTAACCGTGCTTACATTGCCGAACAGCGTAAGCTTCAAACGGATTATGCTAAGGCTGCTCAAGATGCTCAACAGCTTATGATTGATAAGCTCAAGGCACAAGGGCAAGTACTTTCTTCCGGTAGGACTGGTAAATCCATTGCCCTACTTGCCAGTGATGCTGAGCGGGAATACGGCAAGGATCTAGCCAATCTGGGTACCAACCTTGGTTATGCCCGTGAAGCCTATACCTTGGCTGGTCTTGACATTGAAGCAGATGCACGTTCAGCTAATGCACAGGCAGCTGCGGGTCGTATGGCGCAACCTATGGCTCCAATAATTGGTCCTGGTCCTAGTGCTACCGGGGCTGTTCTAGGCATTGGTCAGGCTGCGCTTAGCGGCTTTAGTATGTATCAAGGCCTTAAAGCTCCATCTGGTTTTAGCGATTCGGCTTCTGTTGGCGTAAGTCGTGAATCTGCAAAACGTGGTATTCCAGGAAGCGTTTCTGCTAGTACAAGAATGCCTTATTACGGTCCCGCTTTCTAAAATAAAATGGCACAACGAGTACAACTTACTGGTTACCAGGGACCGCGTGGTTTTAAGACCGAACAGGTATTTGATGCCTCTCGTCAAATCTTAAGTCAGGGTGAACAGGTAACCAATCAACTAGAACGTATTGGGCAACAGTTTGCTCGCAATCAAGCATCTGACCTTGAGACCCTTGCTGGTTTTAGTTCGACGCTTGGTAAGTTCCTTCAAGATACCCAACAGAAGAAAAACGAACAAGAATACAATCTTGGTCTTTCTGAGGTTCTTAATGGAACTGCGGAACTTCCTACTGAGATTGTAGATAGTTATCAGAAGGAAACCGACATCCTTCGTCGTGCTGCTGATGCTGATACCCAGACTGCCAACTTCCTCGAAAATGATGGACAGCTTGGTATTGCTACTGAGTTCCGCACACGCAGCAAAGCAATCAGTGGGTGGAGGGCTTACGGTCAGGCAGTAGGTACTGCTAAACAGGCAGCCAGCAATGCTCAGGCATTTTTTATTGAGTTTATGGATCGTACTGATCCAATCATTCCCCTTCCTGATGGTCGTGTGATTGCTCCTGGGCAGGCTATGGGTCAGACGGAACTGGCAGCCGTAATGAATGTTGCCCAGCAGGAATTTGTAAAGCAAAACAGGTTGGCAGCCATTAACCCTCTCGTGTTGGTTGAACACCTAGCCCCAACGCTTCAAGCCGTTAAAGGTCAAGTTGCTTCCAATCATCTTTCCGAACAAACCAGGAAGCGTAGGGAGACGGCGATTTCTGATCTGGATAGTCAGGTTAACTCCAGCTTCAGCAACCCCCAGGGTACCACGGAAACCATGTCTACGGACTTCCAGTATCTTGTGGAACTGTATCAAACTGATGGTGGTTTGAGCCGTGGTGCGGCCTCTGATCGTGCCGTGGAGCTGGCTCTTGAATCCATTAAGAGTCTGCCCAAAGATTTGGCTGATCAGCTGCTGCTAAGGCTGTCTAACGTTCCTAAGATCAAAGATCAACCAAACAGCATTAAGCTTGGCCTGGCCTATGCCAAGGAGTTTAACCAAGCGGCTGATGCTATCTCTGATCGAGCTGTTGCCCTTCAACAACGCCAGGAAGCCCAGCTTAATAAGCAGGCAGAACAGGCGGTAATGCTTCTTGAAAAGGCACGGCAGGACGTTAACCTTCCTCCGCAACAACTCAAGGCACTTCGCCAACAAACCATCCAAACGCTTGGTATCCTTGCCGATAAGGGTAGTACATCTGCTCTTCAATCAAGGGCTTCTCTTCTTGCTGAACCTGCTAACGTTGACTATACCCTTTATCGTCAGTACCGTGCTGGTATTGATCAGGGTAAACGTCCCAGCGCAGAACAGATTCAACGAGACTTCCAGGCTGGACGACTCACCGCTAATATGGCGGAAGAGCTTAAGCAGTACTCCACCTCTTCGGATCGTGGGGACTTCATGAAGCAGTTTGGTTCTTCGTTTAAGGAAGCTGTTACTTCCAAGCTTAAAAACGAAGGTGCCATTAGCCTGAACCCCTTTGGCCAGCCTCTTCAGCATACCCAACACGTCAATCAGACCATTAACGATCTGGCTGATAGTATTTATAAGGTCTATGATGCAGAACGGCGTAAAGGAAATCAGCTTAATGATGAAGACATTAACCAGTTGATTGAAAACCAGCTTCCGCGTGCTATTGGTCGTTACTTCCAATATGACAAAGAAACCAAGTCTTGGAAGACTCGTCAAATCAGCAGGAACCCTGCCATCACTCCTGATAAAATCAAGAGCACGTTGCGTGGGTATGTGCCTGATGTTGGTGGATTTGATCCACGAACCATTCAACTGCGGAACCTACGGTCTGGTAACTCTGCCCTACCCAAGCCTGAAGTAGAGGATAACATCCAACGCTTTCAGAATGGACAGCCTCCTACCGCACGGATGCAAACCCTTGCGGCTACCAATCCATTAGGTATTGTTGGTGCGCTTACCCATCAAGCCCAACACCACGGCCTGGACTCTGCTGTTATTGAAAACAGCCCCCAAGCCCAGGAAATGATGCGTCTTCAGCGTCTTGCCCCTCGTGCTGTTCAGCGTCTTGCCACTGCTCCAGATTACATGACCCAAATGCTTCAGCTTCAGCGTATTGCTCAAGCAGAACAACGGGCCATTCGGATGCAAGAAACAGGTGTTCCAGCTACGGGCGGTTTGCAGCCTGGAGTACAAGTTACCATGACGGATTATTTGAAACTTGGTCTTCAACAGGGTCTGCCTCCTGAGCGTGCTATCTTGATGGCTGCTATTGGAATGGCGGAATCTTCTGGTAATGCTGGTGTTCGCAATGATAACCGATCCACGGGTGATAACTCCTATGGCCTGTGGCAAATCAATATGATTGATGATCTTGGTCCTAGTCGTAGGGCTAAGTATGGTCTTAAATCAGACAACGATCTAAAAGATCCAGAAACCAATGCTCGGGTGATGGCTGACATCCTTAAGGGAAGTGGTCTATCTGCCTGGGGTGCCTATAATGATAGGCGTTACCTTCAGTATATGAATGAAGCTCGGCGGGCATATGCTCAGCTGAAGCGAGCGGGAGGTCTTTAAGTAGACAGATAGGGGTAGGTGCGCTTACCCCCGTTTCCCGTTGGTAAACCTTTTGTCCCTGCGGGGAATCACTATGTCTCAACTTACAGGTCCAGTTGGTCCTGGTCAAACTGATCCGTATTACACAAGTAATCAGTACGACAAGGAACAAGAAAAGTTTCAAGAAGTTCAACAAGAAGAAGCCAAGAAAAAAGCACAGAGAGAGGGACAGACGGGCCCAGCTACTGTGAATCCATTGGCTGGTATTCAACAGGCTATTGGCGGCTTTGATGCCGGTGAGGCCATTACTGGTACTATTGATGCTGTTCTTGGAACCCAAACCCAAGAGGCATACCGTCAGAAAAAAGAACAAGATCAGGCTACCTTTCAACGCGCTAATACTCAGATACAGAAAGACACTGGGTTTGGCGCAGAAGCTATTCGAGTTGCTGCTGATGTTGGGGTTGGTGCCATTGAGGGCACGCTTAATACCCTAGACATGACGGGGGACATCCTGAAGGCTGGGGCCATTAACCTTACCGGTGGTAAAGTAAAGCCAACCGAGGATCCATTTAGTGATCGTTATACGGCGGCTGCTTATTCCTTTGGTCTCCAGAAACCCAAAACTCAAGTCGGACAGACTGCTGCTAAGCTGGCTAACCTGATTGTTATTACCCGTCAGGCAGCCAAATACTTACCAAAGGGTCTTGTTGGTCTTGGTACCAAAGGAAAGGGACTCAAGGGTGCTATTGCATCTGGTGTTGTGCCTGGTGCTGTGGCTGACTTCATGTTAACCACAAAAGAGGACGGAAACTTCTCTCGGATGGTTAAGGACATGATTCCCGAGGATAGTGCCTTTAAGGATTCATTCCTTCTTGCCCTTGCTTCTGAGGAAGATGATAACGTCTTCGAAGCCAAGCTTAAGGGCACCCTAGAAGGCTCTGTATTCGGCGCTGTGGCTGATGGCCTAGTATTTATGGCTGTGGGCCGTAGGGCCGCTCAGAAGGCCCTTAAAGCGGGTGCTACGAAGGAGGAGGCGGTACAGGAAGGTCTTAAGGCAACCGAAGTAAAAGCCAAGGAGATTGAAAAGGAACACGTCAAGGCAGTTGAAAAGGAAACCCAACGGTGGGGTGATGCTCATCAAACCGAACTGGAAGAACTGACTGATCTTGAAGTTCAATACGGCCAACAGCTCGATGCTATGCGGGCTGCTGGTGTCTCTGAGACTGATCCAAAGTATGTTGCTTTGAGTCAAACAAAGGACATCGTTACTCGAAATATTGAGGAGCTGGATGAAGCCATTAGTCGTGGTTATTATCCAGATGATGCCCGTGACTATGTTGCTCAAGAAGCAGCGGCAGTTGTTAAGGAAGGTGACCCTACAAAGGCCATTGCCCAACAACACGCATCCTTTAATCAGGCGGGTGCTAAGGCGGTTAACTTTGATGTTCCCCTTGGTACGGTACGTGGTGCTACCCACATGATGACGGATGCTCAGTTCCGCATATCCAGCATTAAGGGTGATGCAGAAGAGCTGATTCGTAACATTTCCAAGCGAGCCGACCTTCAACAGGCAGCCGCAGCAGCACGTACCTCCGTGAATGCTGTGGTTAAGTCTGCTGCTGAAGAGCTTCAGAACTTCCGAGCAGCCATTGATGGGGAAACCACCAATGAGAAGCTTGTTGACATGATGAAGCAAGCTGAACTTATTGATCCAGAAAACATCACCGGAAAGGTTCTTTCCAAAAAGGGTATTCTGGTTACCAAGGCTCTGGTTCGTGATACTGCCCTTCAAATCAATGAGATTGCCACCAACGCTGCTGCTCTTCGTGAAGCAGGTGAGTTTGATGGTAATATGTTTGATCGGGTAGTGGATCGTCTTGTTACACTTCTTGACCTTCATAAATACACCGCACAAAAGACTGGTTCTACGCTGAACATCTTTAAGTTCAACGCAGAAGTCTATGATGATGCGGCAGAAGCCGCTGATAACGAATTGACTCGTGGACAGATCCGCGAATGGGCCCTTAAGGTTAAGCAGCTCCAACGCAGCAATGATCCAAGTGCTCAGGATGAGGTAGATCGTCTGGTGAGGGCTATGGTCCTTGCTGGTGGTGATCCATCCAAAACAGTAAGATTCGGTGCTGTTGCTGTTCGTCAAGGTGCTAAGGCACTTACCACGAGCATGTACCAGTCAATGCTGTCTGGTCCTATTACTCACCTGCGTAACCTTTTTGGTAACACCTACTCGCTAATTGAACGTCCATTCTCCACGTATCTTCGTGGTTCTATAACGAACGATAAGGCTCTGCGTGATTCTGCTGTGGCAGGTATTCATGGTATGTTTAATGGCATCAACGATGCTTGGCAAACAGCCCTGATTACCCTAAAGACAGGTGACTCGGTTAACTTCAGCCAGAAGTTTGTGGTTGAAGACTTTGAAACCAGAGCCATCCTCGAACAGATGAATCTGGCGGCCCGCACCGATGGTGAGAAAGTAGCCGCAGGGATGCTTTATAACACCTATAAGGTTCTTAATAACCCCTGGCTATCCTGGCCTAGCCGTGCCTTGATGGCAAGCGATGACTTCTTTAAAGGAATGTCTGCGCGCTATCGGATGCACAGTAAGGCAATGTATGAAGCAATGGCCCACTCTGCTGATGAGGCGGATGTGGATACCCTTTTCAACAAATACATTGAAGGGTTTTCTAAGGGTATTGATCCACAGACTGGTCGCATCTTAGACAAGGATCTCCTTGATTATGCGGAACGGGTTACCTTCCAAAATGATCCAGGTTCCTTTATGAACAGTATCGCCAACATGGTGGACCAAATGCCTATGGGTCTTGGTCGTCTGTTCATTCCCTTTGTACGGACTCCTGCTAACCTGATTGGTTATGGTCTGGAGCATATGCCTGTTGTTAGTCGGGCAATGCGTCAGTTCAATGAAACCTACCAGGCTGCCCTCAAGAATGGTGATGATCTGCTTGTAGCAGAAATGGAAGGCCGTGAGGCCACTGGTGCGCTTCTTGTTGGTACCATGCTTATGCTTGGACTTACTACAGAAGTAACCGGTAACCTTCCACACGATCCTAATGAACGTAAGGCGTGGCGATCCGAGGGTCGTCCTGCTATGTCCATTAAGGTTGGTGATAAGTGGGTTTCCTATGCATCTTTTGAACCAATTAACTCGATGCTAAGCATTGTTGCTGATGCAATGAGGCTTGTGAAGATTGGTGGGGCAGATGCTGCTAGTAACGTAATGCGACAACTTCAATACTCCATCATGGCAGCTTATACCGAAAAGAGTTTTCTTGCCGGTATCAGTACCCTCGGTGAAATGCTTAATCCAAAAGCATTGAGTGATCCAAGCGGTATGGCCTTTGTACTTAATTCAGCCAACACCATCCTTCCTTATTCGGGTGTACGTCGAGCATTTGCTAACTCTTTGGATCCTTACCTCAAGGAAACCCGTGGAGAGTTGGATCGTATGCTTGTTGCTGCTGCCCCCGGGTTTGGCCGTGATCTAGCCACTGTAACCAGCCCAATTACTGGTAAGAAGAGCTACAGCACTGGTGGTGGTATCTTCAATGCTGTAAGTCCGATCCGTGTCTATGATGTGGAGAAGGATTACGTTGTTCAACAACTGACCAAGATTGGGTATCCAATCAACACCATCCTCAAGACTGGTACTGATTCAGTTCAACTGGAACCAGAACACCGCGAACGTCTTGCTCAGATTCTTGCTGAGTCTGGTCTTCGTAACAAACTTGAAAAGGTAATGAAATCTCCTGAATGGCAGGCTATGGCCAAGGCCTATGCGGGACGACCCATCAATACTGAAACCATTATTGGGGATGAAGAAGTAGCCGCTCCACACGTTAAAGCGATTGGCAAGATCGTCAATCAATTTAAGAAACCCGCACTCCGCAAGCTTTATGAAGAGAGTGGTTCCTATCGTTTGCTTGTTGCACAAAGCAGAGACAGGGACATCCGTGCTCTTCAAGGTGAGTTTGGACCCAACCCTGAGTTGGAAGAACTTACCGAGTTTGGTGGCCTTTAACTATACCCCTTCGTGGTAACCATTAAATGGCAATCACAGAAAATAATTATACGGGTAACGGATCAACAGTCCTTTACTCGTTTGCTTTCCCATACCTTGATAGTTCCGAAATCAAAGCAACGATTAACGGAACCCTAACAACTGCATACACTCTTGCCAACGCTACCACTATTCAGTTTAATACCGCTCCGACCAATGGGGCGGCTATTCGTATTTATCGGGAAACTGACGTTGATGCCCTTCAGGCAACCTTCTTTGCTGGTTCCTCGATTCGTGCTCAGGATCTAAACGATAATTTCAGTCAAATCCTTTACAGCACTCAAGAAACCATTGACCGTCGCGTAGACTCTACTGGCGGTACAATGACTGGCAACCTTGAGTTTGCTGCTGGTAAAGGTATTATCTTTGAGGGTACGACTAATGATGCCAATGAAACCACCTTACTTGGTGGTGACCCTACGGCTGATCGTACCCTTAACCTCCCCAACAGTTCTGGAACTCTAGTCAGCACGGGTGATGTTGGCAGTGTGGCTACGGCCATGATTGCTGACAGTAATGTTACTACTGCAAAGATTGCTGATAGCAATGTAACCACCACTAAGATTGCTGATGCCAACGTAACTACGGCCAAACTGGCTGATGGTTCGGTTACGTCTGCTAAGATTGCTGATGGAACGATTGTATCAAATGATCTAGCTAATGATGCTGTCATTACTACCAAGATCCTTGATGCTAATATCACCACAGCAAAGATTGCTGATCAGAACGTAACCACTGCCAAGATTGCTGACCTTAATGTAACCACCGGTAAGCTTGCTGATGGTGCTGTTACTGATGCGAAGGTAGCAAGCGGTATTGATGGTGCCAAGCTCACTGCAGGTACGGTTGATTCAAGCAAACTGACTGGCGCTACGGTCGTCACCAACGCTGAGGTAGCTGGCGTCTCTCCTAACGACACCAGCTTCTACACCACCTCTGCCTCTGACCTGCGGTACTTCCGCCAGGACAGCACTGAGACCATTAACAGCGGGATGGCGTGGAGTGGAAGCGACAGTTTCATTGCAACGACTGCCGCCATCGACGCCAGGATCATCGACTTGGTGGATGACGTTGGCGGTTTTGTACCGATTGCCAACGAAACCAGCTTTCCCGTCACCAACCCGGACATCAACAACCCGGATGGTGCTGGTACTATTGTCAGTATCAAAGAAATGACCACGACTCGCACTCCGGTGTCGGGTACGGTGACCATTGCTAGTGGTGCTGGTGGTAATACGGTAACGATTAACGGTTGTGGTTCTACGGTGCTTGCAGCGGGCTTTGGTGTCCTTGTAGAGACCACCAGTACGCTTCACACGTATACCTTCCACCGTTTGGTTCCTAAGGCCACTGAGGTGACCACGGTTGCTGGTATTGCCGGTAATGTAACGACGGTTGCTGGTATCAGTTCTAATGTAACCACTGTTGCTGGTATTAGTTCAAACGTAACGACTGTTGCGTCTAACATCAGCGACATTCAAACGGTTGCTAATGATCTGAACGAGCCAGTCAGCGAGATTGATACCGTTGCAACTAACATTGCTAATGTGAATACCGTTGGTAATGCGATTACCAATGTCAATACAGTAGCCACAAACATCAGTGACATTCAAACCGTTGCTGCTGACCTGAATGAACCGGTCAGTGAAATTGATACGGTTGCAACGAACATCGCCAATGTCAATAACGTTGGAAACAACATCGCCAATGTCAACACGGTTGCTACAAATGACGCAAACGTAACCACTGTTGCTGGGTCTATTGCCAACGTAAATACCAACGCAACCAACATTGCCAATATCAACACCGTTGCGGGCATTAATGCCAATGTAACTTCGGTAGCTGGCAATAGCGCAAATATCAATACCGTTGCTGGATCCATTGCAAATGTTAATACAGCAGCAGGATCCATTGCGAATGTTAATACAGTTGCAGGCAGTATTGCAAACGTCAATACTGTTGGAACTAACATTGCCAATGTTATCAATGCTTCAAATTATCTGAATAACTTCCTTGGTCTTTACCTTGGAAGCTTGTCTTCGGATCCAAGCGTTGATACGTTTGGCAATCCAGTTAATACAGGAGACAACTACTTTAATAGTGTTTCCAGTCAGTGGCGTGTCTTTAATGGCAGCAGCTGGCAGTCTCTTGCAGAAAATCAATTTACAGAATTTGTTCCGCTTACTGGTAATTTCAATACTATTTACACAGGTGCGGTCGGTTCTAATCTAATTGATCTTGGTGATCTAGCAATCACTGGTGCAGTATTTCCTGGCGAGAATGTACCTGCTAAGCGGGTAGCTCTTGCGACTGGTTCTAGTTCTTACAATTTTGGTAATCTTTAATCATGCCTGATCAACTTCAACTGCGTGGTGGCACAACTGCTCAGCACGCTTCTTTTACCGGTGTTTCCAAAGAAGTCACCGTTGACACAACTAAAAAAACTGCTGTCGTCCACGACGGCTCTACTGCTGGTGGTAACCCCCTGCTGCGGGAAGACGGCAGCAACTCTGCCCTGGCCCTTGGTTCTCAAGGCACCCCAAGCCTTAAGTTTACTGGCGACACCAACACCGGCATTTTTTCACCCGGAGCAGACCAATTAGCCATCAGCACTGGTGGGTCTGGGCGAGTATTTATTGGCAGCACCGGCACCGTTAATTTCACGGGTGGTGGCACCGCAGGCTCCACCCAAGCCGTTAGTTTTAACGGCAGCGCACCAGTCAACAGTCTCGTGATTGACTCCTCAGGGCGTCTAGGCATAGGGGTTTCGAGCCCTAGCACTCGCCTGCATGTACAAGACACTGCTGGCAATGCTCAATTAAGACTTACTGGCAATAGTGGATACACGGAACTATACACAGATGGCAGCTTTTATATTCAACCAAATGGATCCACCAAAATGGTGGTTCAATCTGGAGGCAATGTAGGGATTGGCACTGCGAGCCCTAACAATAAGCTAGATATTGCGGCTGCGACAGCAAATATTGGAATAGACGGCACAAGCAATACTTACATTAACTTCTTGAAAAGTGCTGCAAATATTGGATATGTTGGTGATGCTAATTGGATGTTCGGCAACTCTTCGTCTGATTTTGGTTTAAGAGCAACCAGCAATCTAGTTTTTGGTATTGGAGCGAATGAAAAAGCTCGCCTTGATAGTTCGGGACGCCTGTTAGTTGGCACGTCTTCTACGTCTAGCTCACTACCAAAGCTGATTGTTTCAGGCGGGGCTGATGGAGGTCCTACGCCGGCAATACTTGTAGCCAATAGCGAGTCAGCGCCTACAGATGGTGCCGCATTGGGTGATTATAGCTTCAGTGCTGCAAACCATTCGAGCGCAGCACGAATTGTCGCAAGACGAGATGGCGGAACATGGACTGCAGGGTCTTCTCAGCCAACAAGACTAGAGTTCTCGACTACCGCCGACGGGGCGAGTTCCCCGACGGAGCGGATGAGGATTACAAATAATGGCGGAGTGCTTGTAGGAAAAATAGCATCAGACCTAAATGTTGCTGGATTTCAAATAAGTTCTACTGGTCAAACAGATGTAACAGTCAGCGGTTCCGAGTGCATGAACATTAACCGCAACACAAATGACGGCAATCTTATACGTTTTTTCCAGGATAATACTTTTGAAGGTTCAATTTCGGTTTCCGGCACCACTGTCTCCTACAACGGCGCTCACCTAAGTCGCTGGTCTCAACTCCCTTCCGGTGCTGAACGCGAAGAAATCCTGCGTGGTTCCGTTCTCTCCAACATCAACGAGATGTGCGAATGGGACGACGAGGAAAACGAACAGCTCAACCGGATGAAGGTGAGCGACGTTGAAGGTGACAAGAACGTGTCCGGTGTGTTCCAGGCGTGGGACGACGATGACGACACCTACACGAACGACTTCTACTGCGCGATGACGGGTGACTTCATCATCCGCATTGCCGAAGGTGTAACCGTCGAGCGCGGCGATCTGCTGATGTCCGCTGGTGATGGAACCGCCAAGCCTCAAGACGATGACATTATCCGCAGCAAGACCATTGCCAAGGTCACCAGTACCAACGTGAGCTGCACCTACGAGGACGGCAGCTACTGCGTGCCTTGTGTACTGATGGCGTGCTGATTAGTCCCCTTCACTACCACCTTTTTCATAGGCACTCCTTACATGGGGTGCCTTTTTTTTTCACCTAAACACTCACATTAGTTATGTCTACTACCTTTACTTGGAATATTTCAAACCTCGAACGTGAGGTAATTGACGGTTACGTTTACGTATGCCACTATACTGTAGATGCCAAAGATGACACCTATTCCTCTGGTGCTTACGGCTCGATTGGTCTGGCGCGACCCGAAGACGAAATGATTCCTTATTCTCAGCTGACTCCTGAAGTCTGCGTTCAGTGGGTCAAAGACCAACTGGGTGAGGAGAAAGTAGCTGAAGTTGAAGCCGCTCTTCAGAGCCAGTTGGATGAACAACGTAACCCTACCAAAGCGGCGGGCTGCCCCTGGTAATCATCAATAACTCATTTAGGTAACTACAATGCTTACCATTCTTGGCGTGAGTCTCTCCTATGAGGCTCTTGCCTTTTTTGGCTTGTTTCTTGGCTCAGAAGCTCTGGCAGCAAGCAAACTAAAAGAGAATAGTATTATTCAAGTTGTTCTTTCGGTTGTTTCATACCTGAAGCTGGTCCGCAAAGAAGACGATAAAATTAGACAAGTCAAAGACTCTCTCAAATAACAACAATGGTAATGTTGCCTGTTCGGCAGTATTACCCCCAAACAGATAGTGCTACCGGTCATGGTGATCGAATGTGTTTCTCAAGCACATGCGCTATGGCCATCAAATATCTTTTACCTGATGCATTGTCT
>Ga0194112_10003426_pt1 | contig 22068 bp, 20 predicted proteins | sample TA2MahC400mmetaG_FD_146191 | JGI IMG/M metagenome (GOLD analysis project Ga0194112, IMG submission 146191) | Freshwater microbial communities from Lake Tanganyika, Tanzania - TA2015016 Mahale Deep Cast 400m | ecosystem: Environmental > Aquatic > Freshwater > Lake | place: Tanzania: Lake... | reverse complement strand
GTGATGGTCAACGTTATTCTTTTCGACGGCGAGTGCTCCAACAGACCTACAGTCATAAATTCAGCGACTTTGCATTGGAGTTCTATTCATTCATCGCAGATAACTATGCCCCTTTCTATAGTATGCCCATTGAATGCACTGATCGTGATGCACCCTTTGTCATTGATGGCCTGCTATACAATGAAAGCGATCTAGAGTTAGAGGAGCATTATACTGATACCCATGGCTACACCGAAAATAACTTTGCAGCATTTGCCATGCTTGGTAGAAGGTTTTGCCCACGCATACGCGCAATAAATCGTCAGAGAATTTATCGTATCGATCCGCAAAAAGATTATGGAGTCCTCAAACCACTGCTCAATCGGCGTGATAGAATTATCAAAATGGATTGGGTTATGGATCAATGGGACCGCATGGGTCAATTTTATGCCACTCTCAAAACCGGTCATACAACAGCCAACGTTGCTCTCAAACGCTTGAATTCTATGAGCCAAAAGAACGAGTTTTACCGAGCCAATCGTGAGTTGGGGCGTATCTTCAAGACTGAGTTTATTTTGCAATATATGTCACAACCACAGTTGCGTCATCGAGTTAGACGAGGATTGCTAAAGCTTGATCAACTTCATGTGCTGGCCAGAGATATTGTCTATGGCAAACGAGGTCAAATGACAGAAAGGGATTTCTACGAGATGATGAAGACATGCAATTGCTTAACTCTAATTCTGGCTTGTATTGTTTATTGGCAAGCCAAAGAGATTGGGCGAGTGGTTGCTGAATGCAATCCAGAAGAAGAAGGAATCCATATATCCCTGCTTGAGCATATCAGTCCGATTGAATGGGACAATGTATTGCTTTATGGTGAATATGTGATCGATCCAGGTTTAGTTCGGTAGAGCATCTCATAATATTTTTCAGTTCAAGGAATGAGACCATAAAAAATACTGGCAGTCTATCCTGCCAGTAGCATATTGCTTAACACATACCATTACAGTAATTCGCTTAATAACTAGACAGGAATTCTTTTCGAAAAGAGACGCCCGGCGGCAACTTGAACCCACCCTGAGTTTTTCGCATTTTTTCTCCTCTACTTTTTCTCGGTTTTATATTTATGTAAAATATTTCCAGAATATTATATACACTCCGCGCCGACTTATCAACTTTTAAATTCATCTAACGCTATAACCTCGCTACCCTTGCTCCAGGGGTAGTTTTTTATTGCTCCGCCGCGTTGTTTTGCTCCCCGTTTTTCACCCCACATCTTTTAACTCTCTTAGAATATGTCATAACAGAAAATCGCCTGGAAGTAAAAATGCCTTTATAAGCAATTTTCCACTCCTTGTTAGAGTCTGCTCCTTTGATACGCTGGAATATAGCATTTTAATCTTCAAGGAGGAACATGAAAAATAACAAGCCAAGAGCCATCCCCAATTGCCTAAAAAAATACAGGAAGATAAGAGGCTTAAGGCAAAAGGATGTGGCAAAGATACTGGGCATCAAAAGTGCCAGCATGGTATCACGATGGGAGAAAGGCCTCTGTATGCCTAACACTCTCAATCTATTCAAACTAGCAATTCTCTACAGAACCATAGCTGATGCCCTCTTCATCGATGTCTTGAGGGCATTAAGAGATGACGTTCACAAAGCGGAGGAAAAGGTCCTAAATACTTCCATTAACTTACGTTCCACCAACAAACAATTGAGATCAGGGACCTGAGAAATGGTGACTGGTACTGGATACACAAGGCAGTTATCCAGAGCTATATCCAAAAGGTGGGCGCTACCGGTATTATTGTTTACAGTTTTCTGGCTTCTCTGGCTGACAGCCAACAGACCTGCTACCCATCTCAGAAATATATAGCTGACAAGCTTGGATATTCCAGAGCCACGGTAAATAAAGCCATAAAACGGCTGGAAGATAACAAGCTGATAAGGGTGGAAAGGCGGAGCAGATACTACTGTATTTACAGCTTACTAAAAATCAGATGTAAAGTTGGTGAAACTCAGATGTCAACCGCAGGAAACTCAGGTGTAAAATATTTTGACACTAACAATAACGAGCGAACAATAAATATTAAAAATATCGTTATGGATAATATAAATTCAAAAACCGAATATCCAAAGGCTTTTAAGCCAGAAAGTAGAGAGGAATTGCTGGCTTCGGACCTGGCCGAAGGTCTAAATGACCAAAAAAACCTGCCGTTATACATTTACTATGCAAAGAAGTATCCTGAAAGCTTTTTAAGGAGAATTTTAGGAGTGGTAAAAGAGATCCCTGATGACAAAATAAAGAAAAGTCGCGGGGCTTTATTCAGCTATCTAATCAAGAAACATGCCGAAAAAACCACTTAAGATTATAGGCATTAACCCGGGAACCAGATATGTGGGGCTGGCCATATTTTGCGGTTCGGAACTTCGGGACTGGCAGGTGAAGAACATGGAAGGCAGATGGTCTAATGACAAAATGGGAAAAATAATATCAATGCTGTCAAGCCTGATTGATAGCTACGAGGCAAATGTTCTGGCGGTAAAGCAGCTTAACCCCTCCCGAAGCTCCCCAAGCCTGAATAAATTGGCCATCAGGATAGAGAATTTATCAAGAATGAGAAAGTTGAGAATATACCGGTATTCAATAAACGAAGTTGAAAAACACTTTCAGCCGGAATACAGAATTAACAGGAAAAACCTCGGGGAGATTATAGCCTCAGAATATCCTGTCCTATCTCATGAACTGAGAAAAGAGCAGGCTAACCTAAATCCATATTATGTCAGGATGTTTGAGGCCGTGGCGATTGGCTCATTATGCCTCTACCAATTAAGCAAACATAAATGTCCTAGGACACCATAAAATCAATAAAAACCATGTTCAAACACAACACAAAAATCCTGGCCATTGACCCAGGGACAAGATATATAGGTGTGGCCTTTCTGGAGGGCGAAAAGCTTATATATCACGGAGTCAACGTTATTAAGGAAAAATCTCCCCGCGCAAAGCTCAAAGCAGGGAAGCAGATAACAATTCAACTGATTAAAAATTTCAGCCCGGATATCCTGGTGGTTGAGAGGTCTTTTTTTGGAAAAGGCTGCAACTCTTCACTATTGAATGTCCTGGTGGACAAGATAGAGGCCATGGGAAGGAAAAACATGATTGAAGTGTTAAGCTATGCCCCAACCACGGTCAGGAAACACATCTGCGGAAACGGGTGGGCGGACAAGAAGGCGTTGAGCCAGGTCATCGTGGCCAGATACCCAGAGCTTAGAATATTTTTGACCCAGGATAAAGCGTGGAAGGAACAATACCATCAGAACATGTTTGACGCAGTGGCTCTGGGATTGATGGCGTTGTCTAAGATTATGGGGAAGCGTAATCCTCGAGGGATTTAACGAAAGCAAGATTGTCCTTTACAGCCTTATATAGTTCCATATCCGCAGTCCATAGAACACATGACCTTTTTTCAGCAAGGGCGACATAGAATGCGTCATAGAGCCATCTAAGCCCAAATTGCTTGGCTATTTCCCACGTTCGGTCACGCAAATTCACCGTTGGCAGAAGATGGATAGGGAAATCCTTCAAATCTTCAAAAGCAGCGTCACCAGCTTTCTCGGTTATTTCACCGGTGTAAACTTTCTTTCGTATTGCGCTATAAATTTCAGCATCAAAGAAATGGGGAGCGATCAGAATTATTTCTGAGTCTAAAGCGTCAGCGACCAATGCGTCAGCTTTCTCTGACAGGTCCTCGTTGACTGCTGTTTTTACAGCAATATTGGCATCAATACACCATTCCATTCATCATCCTCCTAGCGGTCAGTTCGTGCTTCTCTGATCTCCCGGATAATCTGTACGCTATCAGTGGTTTTGGACATTTGTTCGCGATGTTTTCTACATCTGGCAAGCCATCTTCGAAAAGATACCTTATCTGTTGCATTTCGTTTGGCTCCTTCTGACAGCCACCAACCCTGAGTAGTAACCTCTACCTCAGCCCCTTCAGGCAGTTCAACGTCATCTTCCAACACAATCGCATTATTCTTTACTACACCTTTGTATCCCATTCAAATCACCTCTTTATGATTTAATAACAATGCACAATATAAGCTTTGCCGTTAATTATACTAGCATTAGTGAATTATAGGCAAGGGTTTTCTGGATTGGCATCTGGGCGTCTTGAATTTGTGGTGTCTTATTCCCCTCATGGATAAGTATCCACTTAGAGAGGCGTCCAGTTGCCAGTCTGGAAAATGTTGACAGGTAGCGGAAACAAACGCCCCATAATGTCAGTTAAGCAGAGCAAACACACCATCTGAACCCGCATAAATCCTACATTTATTTTTTCATGGTGTTACCATGCCAGATTATTAGATTTTCATACCAAAAACAGCCCTTTAAAAACTAAATATGGCATAGAGGAGGCATAGGGCAAGTACACCCCAAAGTAAGGATCGTGCAAAATCTCGGACTTAGAGGTAAACCCTTGTATAATCTATATCCAGGACACCTCACTAACTGAAAATTATCGTTCGTTCAAGCCCTATGGTGTATAAAAAAGTTGCATACAATACTGAAGCCAAATTTTTGGCCAAAGAGAAACAGAATTCTGCTAATTTCCTCGAAAAATATATAATTCAAACTGTTTTTAGTATTGTATGCCATAATTTTTGTGAGATAAATGCCGATTTTGATGCCAAAACTGCCAATTTTGAGGTGAAACATAGCATACAATACAAGTTGGATGCAAGTATTGTATGTCATGTCTTAAAATGGAATATGAATTGGAAAAAGACAGAAATCTTATCTGAAAATGTATGTAGATGCTCATGATTATTGACCTAAAGGCAAAGTCCGACTTTTTTCACGATCCTTACTTTCCGGTGAAAAACGCGTTCTTTGCCTATTTAATGGCATTATGTTCACAAAAGTCAGTTGTGTGTGCCTGACCATATTTCGTATATCTTAAAAAACGTTTTACGATGGCCTTATATTCAAAGTGCGGTATTATAATGACATCTAATTGGCTTCATTCCTTAGAAAACGCGGAATATAAAGCATAATTGAGAGAAAATTTACAACCGCATAAATTCCTCGACGCTAACGCCGACCTCCCGGATAATCGCCCTAACCGTCCCCTTGCGGATACTTTTTCCGCGATAGTGGGGAATAGGGACCACTAATCCATCGCTATCACGTACCCATAGCTCGTGAGAACCTTTTCCTTGACGGTAAAAGCGAAAATCCAGCCTGCGAAGCCTTCGGATAACTTTCCGGTAACTTAATTCCCTTAACTCAGGCATTTCAAACTATCTCCACAGGTATAGCAACAGTCATCTGAGTATTCGGCTTTATCTCTATCTCATTAAAACCAAGACTTTCGCCTCTCTCTGTTCTATAAGCAACAATCATCTTGACTACATCAACGCAGTTAAAAATTGCCTCTTCTATGGTATCACCTTCAGCGAAAGCTCCTTGAATACCAGGTATTGACGCTAAATAGCCATCTTCGTTGGACTCTAATACCAATGATAAGTAAATTGCTTTAGTATCTTTCATATTTATGGCTCCTTTTTTACTTCCCACTCTTTGGTGTTAATCCCAGTATATTGCCCAGATTGGGCGGGATACGCCTCTGAATTCGGTCGGAACTTAACTAAAGGGAGAATTTCCTCGTTCTGGATTTCCGCATAGTATGCTGACGATACACATAGCTAACTTTGACGTACTCCCACGACTAAAGTCGAGGGATTCTGGATTCAAGCGGAGATAGCCTGCAACGCAGGTCTTACGTCTCCTAGCCCAAGAGTCGACGCCCCAACTCTTAATATATTATAGCTCGCGTTCCTATCCCTATCATGCTGAGTTTTACACTCAGAACATAACCAGGAACGATCTCTTAATTCAAGGTCTTTGTAGAGGTATCCACAGACAGAACAGGTCTTAGATGAAGGCTCAAAGCGATTAATAAATACAAGTGTTTTTGATTTAATACAAGCAAGGTATTTGAGTTTCAGGATGAAGCTAGAGAAGCTAAGGTCGCTAATCTTCCTACCCCATAGCCGTTGCATTCCCTTGATGTTCAACGTCTCAAAACAAAGAATGTCGTATTTATCAGTCAAATCATTGGCTAACTTCCACTGGAAGTCCTCTCTTTGGTTTGATACCTTACGATACACCCTGTTGAGATTAGCCAATGCCTTGCGTCTATTCTTAGAAACTTTCTTTTTGCTTGATACCTGCTTATGTGCCTTGCGAAGCTTAGACCTGTTCTGTTTGAAAAACAACGGTGGTTCTACGTCCTCTTCATTAGAGGCAGTCAGGAAGGTTTTTAGCCCAAAGTCGAACCCGACTATTTCACCTGTTCGCGGTGCTTCTCTGGTCTCTTCCATGTCTGTCAAAATGAAGAGATATAGATCGCCTAATTCATCCCGTTTGATAGTGATGGTCTTGATATTACCCTCTATCTTGCGGGATTTAAAGAACTTGTATGTCTTTTTGCCTATTTGGATTTTGTTATTGCTAACTAATTTGTACCCGGTCTGCTTGAGGGTGAATGACTTGTATCTGAACGGCCTCTTGAAATTAGGTGGATTAGCCTTAAACCCTCTTTTGATGTTCTGGAAGAAGATGGTATATGCCCTATCAATTCTGTCCACAACATCCTGTATAGACTGGGAGTTCAGGGTATACCAATGCTTATAAGCTGGCAAATGCTTAAGTTTGGTTATATGCGCCTGCATCTTGTATGCAGGGATATGTTTCTTATATATCCTATAATATCGCTTGTATAATGCGATACAATGATTATATATCTCACAGGCTAAGTCAATTTGACTGTGGAGATATTTGTTCCGTTTGGATTTGTATAATTTAAACTTATACGTTTTCATTGGTTTTTCTGGTCTTCCATATAACGCTTAACGGCATCTTGTGATATATGCCCTACACTTTCAATATAGTAGCTCCGTGTCCAAAGAGTAGGAACTCTTGTCTGAGGATTCTGGATGTATAGCCTTTGAGTTGTTGAACGATGAAATGTGGACTATCTACAGGAGACGCTTTTATAAATAAATGGACGTGATCCGGCATTATCTCACAGGTCTCTATTATTAAACCGAGTTGTTGTGCTTTCTGGTATAATAATTCTTTTAGGCATATCGCTACATTATCAATAAGTAGTTTACGCCTATATTTAGGACACCAGATAATATGGTATCCAAGATTATAAACAGCTTTGTTGCTTGTAGTCCAACGTTTATTCATGCTAATAATTATATCAAAACATTATATATATGTCAATTACATTATCTGCATTGAGGAACAATGCAGGAATCATTCATCCAACGGCTAAAGCACGTTGGCTTTCTGATTCAGAAGATTATAACCATAAAGAACAAGTTTAGGTGGAAAGAATAGTAGCAGGTTATTCAAAGAAGTTTTCTAAAGCAACTGCCAGTCAGGTTTTAATTTTTCAACTCAGCCTTTAAGATTTCGTTCTCTTTCGACCTTATTAAAACCTCAGTTATAAACTCCTGCTTTATACCTTCCATCTTGTTTACCTCTTCGATGGCTTTCTGTCGCAATTTCCCTCTTTCTTCAGGCCCCAATTTCTCCTTAAATGCTTCTAATTCAACCCTTTCTTTTTCCAGTCTCTCTTCTTCGGCTTTTTCCTGGATAGCGATTTGCTCTTGCTCTTTTTGTCTCGCTTTTTCGGCTTCCACTCTTTCTTTATCCGCCATCGCCTGGCTTATTGTATGCTGGATAAAGGAGAATTCATAAGGCTTTTCTTTTGAATTCTTCATTGTCCATTCTATTGCGAAACTTACATCCTCCAAACTGAAGCCTTCTTTAAGCATTTGTTTAAGACATTCTCTCGCTCTCTCTCTTTTTGTTTCTGTTATTCTTTTTTGTCCAGTACATTCGTAAAATTTTGATATGATCTCCTCTTGAGAGAGAGTGTTTTTAAATATGTCTTTATTATTGTATTTTATGGGTTCAAAATTTGCACCCCTCAAAATTTGCACCCCCTCCTTAGAGTGTTTATTTTCGGGCATTTGCAGAGGGGGTTCAAAATTTGAGCCCCTCAATTTTTGAGGGGGTGGGGGTTCAAAATTTGCACCTTCAATTTTTGCACCCCCTTCAAAATTTGCACCTTCAATTTTTGAATCCCCTTGATTAGACTGTTTATTTACAATGGATTTAGCATTGGGGTTCAATTTTTGAAGGGGTTCATTTTTTGCATCCCCTTCAAATTTTAAAGCCCCTTCAAAATTTGCATCCCCATTAAAAAATGAACCCCCTATGAAAAGGCCTTCAATTTCCTCTGGAAGTAATATTATGTATAAGGTCCCATCATTATTTGTATCTATTCTGCCGTTTTCATTTAAATATTCTGCGATATGACCTTTCTCAATCAAACCTCTTAGTGCCTTCCTAATAGTATTCTCCGATTTTATCATACAAGTCTTCATTAGAAGGGGGATCGATACTCTACAATAATTCCTTTTCCATCCATAACTCTGACGAAAAAGGCGGCGATAAACAACTTCCTCTGCTGGAGTCTGGAGAGGAGCTAAAACATCAATTACATCATTTGGTACTGAGAAAAAGTTGTCTTTAAATCTTATGTCCGTTTTCAACTCAGGAGCCGATTTAACAATGGCTATCTCCTGCTTTTGCTTAATATCTGCTGATTGATTCTTTTGTGAAGCCAAAGTTATTTCAGGTGGGCTTGAAGATTCCTCTGATATAGATTCCGAGAGATAACTGTCTATTTTATCCCATGAGTCGCTTTTGTTTATCTCTCTGATTAGCTTATATTCTTCCGCTGTAAGGAGACCTGCATTGAAGTCGTTTAGGAATCTAATAGGAGCAAGACCTCTATATTTTAATAATTTTTCTCTCTCCATAGATCCTTGCCTCCTCTTTGGCTATAGGAGTTATGACTTTCACACTAACAAAATCATCACCGTTAATTATAGCTTGGTTAAGGCCTTCTCTACATATACTCGTGATTGATCTAGGAATACCTTTGGATTCTTCAAATATGACATCAATTGTATCTTCCGGGAACCAAACAGGATCGCCTGCCCAACCAGCTTGCTTAAGTCGGTGCTCAATTAGTCCTTTTGTTTCATCTCTCTCCAGTGGGTTTAAGGCATAAGACATATTAATACGACTGATGAAGTTGCGTTTACGCTTCATTCTGATGATTAATTCAAGCTGGGCAAGTATGGTCATCTGGATAAACTTCTGTTTCGGAGTTTCAAAGTTTAAGATCGTTCTTAAAACGTCAATGAAGGTTGGACTAAGCGTTTCTCCCTCATCTATTATTAGAAGGATGCTCTTACCCTCAGCAAGGCTTGTGTCTAGGGCAAACTGCTCCAAAGCGCAGCTATAGTTTAGCGTAGACCTGCCATCCACCTTTACGCCAAAACAATCTAGCAAAAGCTTATAGAACTGGAAAACCGTAGGGACTCCAGGATTCGTTATTCTACCTACTACAAAGTCATCTCTTGAAGCATACTTCTGAAGTAATATCTCAGCTATGCTGCTCTTACCTGTGCCATAATCACCATATATTATGTCCAAACCAGTTTTTTGCTCTATACTAAGGTAAAGCCTTTGTAAAGCCCTTTCGTGGCCTTCCGTTCGATAGAAATATTTCGGGTCAGGACCCAAACGGAAAGGTGCTTCCTCCAGACCAATAAGCTTGAACATGTCTTGTGCCATAATCCTAACCTTCTTTCTCTAGTATTTCTAGAATCTTTCTGATGCGTTTGCCCTCTGCTCTTAAGGTCACTATACGAGTTAACTTTTTGAGGCACGCCTCGTCAAACACTCTTTGGTCTTCACCCATTATACCTACTTCCTTAATTAAACCTTGGCGGATGTAATAGTAAACGGTGTGATAAGATACTCCAGTTTCTATGGCTAGATCCTTAATGGAGAAAAATTTCTTCAAAGTATGCTCCTTTATTTAAAATATTTTGAATGATTCTATTCTACAATGTTCAAAATATTTTGTCAACAGAAAAATTTATGTATATTAGAGTTATTGAGGTGACCGTTGCATAGGGTATAAAGCTATATCTAAGCGGATACAGATTTCCTAAGCTCAAAATCTGCCATCTTGACATTTTTCTTGACATCTTCCACCCCCAGGATGCTTCTCATAGGGTCATTAATGAGTATATAAAAAGGCATATCAACAACTTCTGGCATAATAGATTCTATAGGAGCTTTTCCATTCTCCTGACGAACAAACAGATAGACCAGCAAAAACAGGATCAACTCCCGTTTAGCACTGATAACTGAAAAGAAACCACAGCGAACCTTGTAGAAACGGTTGAAAGCTCGAAAGAAACGCTCTATAGCATTGGTGGTTCTGGGTATCTTATCACTGCCTACAGATGGCAGCAGTTTGGAAAGTTTTCCTTCTGTTTGTTCTATCCATTCCCCTATGCCAAGACCTTCTTTGGCGTTTTCCTCTTTCAGCTTCTCAATCCTTCTTTTTACTGTCCGTTTATCTTCTGCCTGGAGAACCTTCTTCATCTTCTTCTTCCTTGGGGCTATTTCTTTGTCTTCTTTGAATCTCAACTTAAGCCATGGGGTCACCGTCTGCTGGTAGTGGAAATGGCAAAGCACATGCTTCGCTCCCTTTATCACGGATGTTATACTCTCGTATGCAGCCATACCGTCGGTTATGATTACCCTGGGAAGCTTACCCATATCCAGAAGCTTCTGACCTAGCCACTTACAAGCATTCTCTGTCTTTGTATCCAAAAGCTCTCCTACCAAAGGCAAGCCTGTCTTGGAATCCAATGCCACAAACCAGTAATGCCACTTACCCCTTATTTTAAGCCACTTCTCATCTATGTATACTACACTACCTTTCACTTCTCTCTTTATCCATTCGTATACTATAGGAAACAATTCTAATGACAGGGAAACTATCCATCTCAATATAGTGGTCTTGTGAACTCTAAGCCAGCCACCAATGGTTGAAAGGGAAATACCATGATAACATAACACCATACACAACACCACTAGCTTCAGGGATTTAGAAACCTCACCTACTTCTGTATTAGGGTCCACAAGTTTCCTGATATTGGTGGGGTCAGAAAGGTTCATGCCACCAGATTCGGGAACCTGTATACCAATCCTTTCACCTATAGTGGCTGCGGATGCTTTGGACTTCATCATCTCTTCTATGAGATATTGCTCTTTGTATTGAACTTGGCCTTTCTGTATCTGTCTCTCCAAGGATGGCTTTATTTGCTCATATGATATCTGGTCTATAGCTACTTTCAGGTTGGCTGACGTTAAGTCCTTCCTTCCTAATCGAATATTTACTTTTTCCCTGAGGTCCTTCATGTTAGCCAGAGGATCAATCTTCAACTCCTCTGTTACTGCTTCTACTACCACTGAATCCACTTTCCGTTTTCGGGTCAGGAAACACAGAAAATCACCCCCACTGGCACGAAAATCCTCCATGTGTTGACTAGATGCTTGCCGGTTATTGCTGTCAAATAGCACTGACAAGTCCTGAAACGTGAATAATGGTTCATCATTGCTATCTCCAATAGACCTAAGCATCACCAATATGGCTTTCCTATTGGAGGGTGTGTCCGGAAGCCAACCTATAGAATATTCCTGAGAAACATTATCACCAAAATCTACTTGCCATTTCACTCTAAATGTGTTATCTTTTTCTTCGACTTCTAATACCATAGACACCTCCTTTTTTGTGTCAATTTGGTAGTCTATGGTATTTTTCTTATTTTTGCAAGGGTTTTTTTCTTTAACCTATCATAAATCCTTATCATTATTGATATCTATTTGCAACGGTCTCATTTTATTGGCTATTATCGTTAATCCCAGAATCCCTCGACTTTAGTCGTGGGGGTACGTCAATGAGCTTGCTTTCTGTTGAAAATCTACTACCTAGCAAGAATCTCTGAATTAATATCCATAATGCCTTTATATGACAAGGGATTATTCATATAGTATTAAGCTAGCACATTTGCATTAAACTCTCTTTTTTATACGGAGAAATCCAAGGTTTGGATTGACTTCGGAAAGATTGTTATAATCCTTTTTATATTCAATGATCTGCTCCTTATGAGCTTCCAGGTATTTCACTACGTCTAAAATCAATCCGGGGCGCCCTTTAAACCATTCGTGGGACATTTCCCTCAAAGGTTTCTCATCATAATCCAGGAAGGAATGAACTTTTTCCCGGAAATCTACAAAGAACTCTCTTGCTAAATTTATACCTGGATTCTGTTTATCGTAGGCGCATAACCGTTTTATTGACATAACTTCGCTGATTTCATCATACCCCTCTGCCTCAAGATAGTATGTTATTCCTTCGTGTAAGATTACATTGCGGAGAGTTAAAGGGCTTTCGGTAGCCCTACCTGTAACATGTTCATGCATCGCGTAGGCATTCAGAGGATATATATATGCATTGCAAAAGCCTAGTTTGTGGATCTGCTTGCTAAACTGAATATCCTCTGAGAAATTTGGCCAGAATTTCGGAAACGGGGCTACTTGACAGACTTTCCGACGTGTGGCCATAACCATCCCGGCGATGCGGTTAACTATGACAGTATTATTGCCATTGTAGTGTTTCAGATGATAGGATCCGGGCCGGTGTAAGTTTTGATCCAGGTTATAAGAGGGTATACTTACCAAACCCATAGCAGGATTCTTTTCAAGTGACTTAACCATCTCGTTTATAGCCGGACCAACCAGTCTAACATCATCATCAAGAAATATAAGATACTCTCCATTGGCGATTGACGCACCGATGTTTCTGTTTCTGCAAATTGTGTTATCTAATGATTCAGCCACCATAGCGGGAAATGGTGCATCCTTAAGAGTTTTATACAGATCATCTCGCATCGCTTGTGTCATTCCATCTGGATCTGCCAGGACGATAATCAGCTCAAAACCATCGTTTTCCACATAGGCTAACTCATTGATCCTATTCTTAAGAAGCTGGAACCGATTATTTAGGGTTGGGATAATGATACTGGTTTCAATTTTATCTTTCAGAAATGGGTCGTTAAAGTAGCGCAGATTCCCTCTATATGAAGCCAACTTTTTCCAATAATCATTTTTAACCAAACTTAGATTATTCTGGTTGAATTTTTGCCTCACATTGGCCATCTGAGTTTTTGCTTCTAAATCTTCGTGCACTTCAACTGGCACATTTTCGTTATCCTTATCCAGGGAAGGAATGGCGCTGTATATGAGGTTAGCTTCCTGGTATATCCTGCCCTTTACCGATGGTTGCGGTTGATAATATTTATGAGCTTCTTTGGCGATCTTGCCTTGAGAATATTCCTTTGTGATTTCCTGCTGGATTTCGGGTTCTATTACTAAATCCGGCTTTATAATCTTCACGCGATCAATTAGCCATTGCGCAGATATTGACGGTGGCTCTAAAACGCTAAATCCAACTTCACCGGAGATGGATGCCAAATATTGTATAGCATTGGCCATTTCGTGTTCTGACAATTCGTCAGAAAAGGTTACCTTACCTATATTGTCTTCAGGAAGAACCATTATCAGCTTTCCGCCCTTATGGGCAATGGCAGCGTCTTTCGCAGCGGGCCACAGGTTTTCCATCGTAATACATTCGTGGTAGACAGGAAATCCCAGAAGCTTTACTAGCTCCGTTATTTGGCCCAACACCTTTTCTGGCAGTTTGTCCTTCTGTTTAGCAATGTGGGATGTAAGGAGCAGATCAATTACTACCGCCTCTCCGTGGAGCAAAGAATAGTCAGAAAGCCCCTCCAGGAAATGAGCAAATGTATGTCCCAGGTCTATTTCCCGCTGCAAGTTTTGCTCGGTTAGGTCCTTTTGAAGTATGCTGATCTCAGAATAAACGGCTTTCTTAATCATGGCCTCTTTCTCGGGAAAGTCTTCATTGCGGATGAGCTTATCGCCGAACTTGTATATGTCCTCAAAAAGATGGTGTGGATTAGAGGCCAGGGCCATTTTCAGCATCTCTCCGAGGCCCGATTTTATCTGCCTTTGATCCAGAGTTTTTAAAAAACCGATATCAGAGACTATTGCATAAGGAGGATAGAAGGCTCCCAGCAAGTTTTTATAGTGGCCAAGATTTACGCCTACCTTGATCCCTACAGCGGCATCAACAAGGCTCAACAAAGTCGTTGGGACTCGAATAAATCTAACGCCTCTTCGATAGATGGAACTTGCAAATCCCGAGATATCATTCAGACTTCCGCCTCCTATTGCCACCATGGCCGCTGCTCTATCCAGCTTAAAGTTAATGGCATAATTGATAATCTCAAAGACCGAATCCATGTTTTTATTGTGTTCTCCGGCCTTACAAAGGTGCAGCTCATAATTGATTTTATGCTTATCGAAGTATTCCTTAACAAATTTTTCGTAATCTTTAGAGAGGGCCTCATCCAAAAGAACCAAGGTCATTCTATTTTTGCATAGAGATGCCAGGGTCTCATCTACCCCAAATATGTCGTGGACAAAATGATTTTGATATTGGATCGTATGTATGGCTTTGACGTCAAAGATAAACGCTCCGTTTTGCTCATACTCACCTACATATCCATTAGGCCTGATTTCGATCTGATTGAAGCGGAAAGCATCAGGTTCGAGCAATTCAAGTTTGGAGAGAGAGTTCTCAAGATTTTTCTTCCCCCTTTCAACCTTCTTCGTAAGTTTCAAGCCCTTCCTTAAATCAAAAGCTTTCTTTTTATCCAGGTTCAATACCTCGACAAGGGCTTCTAATTTTTCTTCGCTTGGAATGGCATTATCAGTTCTTATTTTGGAAAGAAAACTAACCTCCATTCCACATTTATTGGCAATGTCCTTTCTTTTCAATGGACTTTTGTCAATTGCTTCACCGATGTATTTACCCAATGTATTTGTCATGGACTTATACCTCCACTAAAAAATGCTATAATTCACCGGGCCTTTTGATGAATGGATATATATCATTCAATATAAATCTAAAACTCGATTGCCGATAATAAATTCTACTATTAATATATTCTACCACCTTTTATTTCTGTTGTCAATAGTATATTTTTTCTATATGACTAAATAATTTTCTCTTGCAATTTATTCAGATGTATGTTAATATATTAAGTGGACTAGATTAATTGGTATTATTATTATGAATATATTTTATTCACAATCAGGAATGGATTTGGAGGTTAAAGACATGAATAAAAAATCATCTGCTTCAACTGTCTCCTCTATGGCCATTATTGATTCTGCAAAACTTGATAAATTATGTGCAGAAGCGCAGCAAAGCTTCAGGGTTTCTAATAGCACCCTCTTTGAAATTGCAGACAACTTTTACGAGGAAATGAAGCTAGGGCTTACCTGCGAGGTAAGCTCTTTACTGATGCTTCCCGCATATATTTCATCAGAGCAAATCCATGAGAGCAATCTAAATCAAGACAATGTTCTGGTTATTGATATAGGCGGTTCCACACTGAGGCTTCTTATAATTAATATAGAAAACGGGCAGGCAAATATTATCCATGGACCGAAAGCAGTTTTGCACGATAAACAGAATCTGCATAAATTGGCGGGATTTAAACTGTTCCTCTATACTGCTGCCCATACGAGGGATTTTCTGAAAGAGCTGGGGCTTCTGAATAAGAGAGGAATACAGCTAAATGCTGGCCTGGTTTTCAGCTTTCGATATAAACAGACCGGTAAGAGAAGAGGTGAGATAATCAGTTTGGGTAAAGGTTTCAATGATCCTGAAATGATTGGAAGGGATCCCGTTTCTGTGATGGAAGAAGCTTTCGCTCAAGCTGGCATATTGAATGTCCACTTTGACGCCTTAATTAATGACTCCACCGGAGTGCTTTTAGCCGGGGCGTTTCTAAGAACAAATGTCTATGCAGGTACGATTATGGGCACAGAGACGAATCTCACAGTTGATATACCAACAAGCTCAATACAAAAGCCTATTTTTGCCTATGAAAGTGATCGTATGATTATCATTACAGAGTCATCATACTTTGAGGATAACGGCAAGGAAAAAATCTTCACCCGTTTTGATAAAGAGATAGCTGAAGTATCCACTCCTATTGATACTACTGTAACTTATAGGTTAGGGAGAATCTTTGGTGGGTTTTGGATAGGAAACTTGCTGAGGGTTATAATTAAAGAGACCCTTGATCCCTCTGTAATGGATGATCCTGACTGTGTGATAAACCAGCCGAGGAATCTTCTGGCGACCCTTGTCTCTGAGATTTTGGCACTTAGTGAGAAGCAACTGAACTGTAATACACTAAATGGACTGTTAGATAAATATCATCTAAACGCTGTATTAACCTCAGATGAGGATGCTGGAAAAATCATGGAGTTATGTCGTTTAATCATCACAAGATCCGCCAGGATTGCTGCTGCAATAATGACGGGAGCCATCAGATTCGTGGATCCAAATATGGCTCATAAGCATTTAATTCCTGTTGATGGCTCGATTTATGTGGGAATCCCCGATTTTAGAGAAACAGTTGAAAGCACTCTGGGTGAGTTAGGGGCAACGAACATTTCAGTTTTTGAAATGAACGATGGACCAAGTATTGGAGCGGCAATTGCGGTCGCTCTGAATCAGGAGGAGAGTCATGAGTAATAGTAGAATAGAAGAAAAACGCTTCAATATATCAGATAAAGTTTGGCAGCGGTTTTATGAACTTATTCAATGGCTTGGAGATGAGATAAGGGTGTTAAACGAGGATGCCAGAGTGGAAAAAATAGAGGTAACACCCTGTAGCTTCTCCCGGAGGCTTATGGTCATTGATTCAGATATTGACAATCTGCTTATATGGTGTAACGGCGTGGATAGAGACAATCTACAAAGCTTAAATGATGAGTTCCTGAAACAATTTGATATACCAGGTTTAAGGCTATATGATAAATACGAGAATCCCCCCTTGATTTTGCCTGTGGAGTCCAACGAAGCCTGTATACGTGATTATAATCTTGATAATATACCGCTAGTGACAGTATATGAGGGTGGGTGTTTTAAATCACCGGAAGAGATAGCAGAAAAAAGCAACGCTTTGACCAGTATGGCCTTTGAGAAGAACATGGCACGTATAAAACTATTTATGTATACAGGAGAGATTGAGCGGAATTTTGTCATGGCTTTGCTGAAGCCGGAAGATGCAGAATCATACCTTTGTAAAGATCTCATGCAAACCATAGATCAGGATGACCTGTATCTGTCAGAAAACGCGCAGATGTTAGTCATGGAAATAGGTAAATTATATAAAGGGAGTATAAGAACCTATCACGTCCAGTCAGGAGAAGAGAGCAGATGCCAGGAAGCGCTTTTGGAACTGGATACGAAGGGGTTGATATGGACTCTAGATTCAGAGCTTCTCCCTAGGTGGATCACGTACGGAATAAGATGGAGTGACAGCTATTTTTTTCGACGGATTTCATTTTGCTCCGAGAAATCTTCTGATCTGGTTAAATCACTGCCAGGGAACCTATGTAATTTTCCCAAAATACCCAAACAGGACCTCCTTAAAAGCATTTCCCAGGAGAATCCAACTATCGCTGAAACAGCTATCAGGCAAGCCTGTGATAATGATAGCCTGGATATAGGAGAATTAATCGATGCATATATTGAAAGATTGGGGTCGCTTTCCATCTTTGTCAGAGCTTCATTAGTTGAGTGCATGAAGAAGATATTCTGTAGGGACATTTTCCATGTAGACCTCTGCGAAGAAAAGTTGAGGAAAACATTAATCCATATACTGGATAGCAAAGATATCTGGCAAACCTATTCACTAACAGGGGATCGTCAAAAAGTTGCACGGAACTACTTGTTAATACACCTTCTAACGGCTGTGGCCAAAGAATATTACAGCAGGAAACAGTCTGATAAAGGGAACAATGTTGTGAAATTTTTCACCGATAACGTCCTATCAAGGCAGGATTTGTCCAGTAAGATTATTCAGGATAGCCTGAAATATATGGGAGAAATATTCTTCAATATCTCAGAACAGAATCTAAAATCTTGTGTTTTATCTAGGATAGAGCAAGAGGTAAATAGTAATGAAAAAAGAGCCAAAGATATTGCCAGGGACAGACTTGAGGAGATAAGAAAGAACGAAGAAACTGCCAGATGATTGGTATTCTTATACCTGCGATTTATAGTTTTGTTAGGAACATCTATCCACATTATATTATGTATATATACATAATATAATGTGGTATGAGAATTGCCTAAAATAATCTGCAAAGAGTTTTAGAACACTACACTAATATGGATTTATCAATCAAAAATCCACTTTATTTTGTAAAAAAGCTTGACAAAAATCACATTTCTATATAGTATATATACTATATAGAAATAAAAATCTCATTTTCGCCCAGGAGTAGTTTGTGAAAAACATTAGATTTGAAATAGCTAAAGAGGATATAATATCTTTCTTCGAGAAATCACACTTAAAGATTTTCTCATTTAAGGATCTGGCGAAAATACTGAAAGAAAATAGGAAATTCTGGAGACTTGCAGAAGGTCTAAGCACAAACTCTTTTATAGACCTGCTATTATCAAATACGAAGTTAATCAAGCACGAATTACAGTTTCCCCATATAAAAACTATTAAGTATTCTTGGGACAATGTATCTGTCTATCAGATTGCGCTGTCAATAAAAGATAGCTCATACTTGACCCATTACACAGCTTCGTTTCTACATGGTCTTACTAATCAGATACCTAAAACGATCTATGTGAATTTTGAGCAACCGAAAAAAACTTTCCATAAGGCTGACCTCTCGCAGGATAGAATTGATAGAGCTTTTTCGAATGCTCAAAGGCAATCCAAAAACACTGCCGTTCTTGGCGATTATACAATATGTTTGCTAAATGGGAAATTCACAGACAGACATGGGGTTATAGAACTAGCTCAAGAAGGAAATATCTCGGTTACGAATGTGGAAAGAACATTGATTGACATTACGGTGCGTCCTGCTTATGCCGGCGGCGTTTTTGAAGTCCTGAACGCATTTCGACAGGCAGCAAGTAAAGTCTCAATAAATAAACTCGTTGCGACCCTAAAAAAACTCGAATATATATATCCCTATCATCAAGCCATCGGTTTTTACATAGAGAAGGCCGGCGTCTATAAAGAATCACAAATGCAGTTGTTGAAAAGATTTGATATTAAGTTCGATTTTTACCTTGCCCATAAGATGAAGGAAGTGGAATACTCTAAAGACTGGAGGATATATTACCCCAAAGGCCTTTAGAATTCAATCCCTTCGAACTTATCCACGACATAGTCGAAGTAGAAATCATAAGGTTTTAGCTCTATGCCTGCCTTTACCGTGTCTTTCAAGGAAATAAAATCGCTTCGATGAAGTTCTCTGTGCTTTCTAATATCCTTCAATAATTCCAGCGGAACTTTTTTTGCCTCAAAAACCTTCTTCAGCAGTATTTTGTTTCCAGGATCATTGAGGTTTATCTGGGAATGCTCCATGAGATGATAAATATCAAAGAAATCCCGGGATCGGGGTGTGGAAGACTTGGTATTTATTATCTCCCTATACTCCGGCATCTGCTGGCATATTGCCCTGATTTTCTCAAATATGATCATCTCAAGGGTATAAACATGAACAACAAAACCATCTAGCTCAAACTCCCTATCTTCGAAGTATTCGAACTTGCTTATATCTATTTCAAACTTCCTTCTTTGCCTGAAATCGATGACTATCGCTCTTTTCCGCAGAATATCAATGTTTGCCGATGAGTCGTAGGTCCCCTTTTTCAGAACTTTAAACTCAATTTTATACCCACCCCAAAAATCCCTGAGTTCCTGACTTACTATGCCCGGCTTTCTTGAAAATTCCACATCAAATACAAAGAAGCCGTTCTCATCATAAGTTTCCATTAAAAGCTTCTCTAACTTTGATTTTACCTCAGCTAATTTGTCTTTATCAAAATCCCCTCGCATTGAAAAATCAATGTCCATTGAAGCTCTGGCAGATTCCGCGTTATAAAAGAAATCTATTGCGTTACCGCCTTTCAGAGCAAGTTTATCCATAAGCTCATCATCAGAGACTATAGCGATAATAGCGAGGCGTTTTATTTCTTTTAGAAGCTCTAGATCCAACTGGAAAAGACCCTTAATATTAAATTCAAGCGTGAAGAAACTTCAATTACCACGAGCGATCGGAATCCATGTCTCTTACATCAGATTCAATAAAGCAGTAACGACCATCAGCGATATCCGATGCTTCTTGAAGCATATCATAGATTATATCGTCCAGATCCTCATCGTTCTCATAAGGGATGGTGAGTTCGTATTCCCATCCGTCCTTGCGTTTTTTCTTCATATCGTATCTACTGAGAACCCAACTTTCGATCTCTTCTCTGGCGCGTTTTCTTCCCCGTATGAATTTATTATTGTTCTCGACCCTTAGCCAGAGTTCAACTTTTATATGTTTCATTTCCGTCCTCACGAAGAATTTGCTTTTGTAATGATGACGTATATTTTTATAATATCTCCATAGATAGCATAATGTATCTCATGATCCGGATCAATGGAAAAATACCAAGTATTTATGATCCAGCATTACAATACTTCCCAATATCACAAAATTCAGTTTCCGAAAACCTTTATTCTTTCTGAACAAAGTATTGATTGATTTGTACCAGCCAACCGGCATAGAAAGCTCTTAACTTCTGAAGTATACTTTTTTGTGGGATATGCAAAAATCCCCGGATACGACTTTGATGGTGAATTTTAGTTTTAGTTCCCGACTTTGTTTATATTCTATATATCAATAACTAAATAACTAAACTCTTACTACATCTATAGTTTCGCAGTTTTTAAACCTAAAGATGGGAAACCCAACTTCTATGCGGATCCCCACATGTAGAGACACACAGCCGTGTGTCCCTACAAAATCGCATAGATACTTAATTTCTCAAACAAGTGCGAAACTATAGACTACATAAGACTTTACTAAACTTTTAACAATAATAACTAAAATCCAAAAATCTCTATAAAATGTCTCTATTCCTAGCTTTATAACTATGATAACTAAAATGTATATCAATGATAACTAAATTTGCTCCCCACAGGAACCAGCGAACACTCTATATGAATGGCCATAATCCCATCAATATTAACATAATACAATACTAAACTTTACTTCTACTCCCTCCTACAAAGTCCAATTAAACTGATTGACCAATATTTTTTTACGTCTATAAGAAGAATTAACCTTTACTAATCTTGTATACAGTAAGCATCTTCATATTAATTGTCTTTTCAGTAGCCATGTATCACTGAGTTTTCCTGACTTATAGTTTCAGCTATTACGAATATCCCAATTAAAATCGTCACAGTTTTATTCGGAGCGTAGTTTGTATCCCAATTGTTCGGTTGTTAAGGAGATCCTACATCTCAGTTAACAACCCCGCCCGAAGGGCGGGGTTGACTGAGTGGGGATTTATCCCCACTCCATCCCTACATTTCCGTTCGCAGAACGGGGACTTTACAGGATATGCTGAGCATCCAGATATTATGAGAATTACTATTCTCATACATATCCCTCATCAAGGGAGGGTCAGCTACTTCTCTTGAAGGACGGCGTGCATTTTTTATTGTTTATGACTCTTTCACCAATGATTTCTCTGTAAATGGGTATCAGAAATGAACTGGAATATATCGTCGCTTCTTCAGCGAGATAAAGAGTTCATATACAAACGTGAGGTGCGGGTTTTAGCATAGCGTTTTGCAGATTAAGCAATCAGAGAGTATCTGCAATATACCATCATTGACATCCACCAGTCTATGCACCCTCGATTTTCTGCTTGTCATAAACAGCGGAGCATGGTCAGAAGATAGAATTACAGCTTGGTAATCACAGAAGCAGTTGCGATAGCCTATCCCTGAGGATTTTGCCCGTAATCCGATGCACTATAAAGTAACATATTGGACACTTTTGTGAATCTCGATATTAGAAAATTAGTGTTGAGCTTGTGATAAAGAATTTAGACCAAGAAAATGCACTATAAACCTACATACTGGACAAAAAAGTGA
>Ga0194112_10003417_pt1 | contig 22105 bp, 24 predicted proteins | sample TA2MahC400mmetaG_FD_146191 | JGI IMG/M metagenome (GOLD analysis project Ga0194112, IMG submission 146191) | Freshwater microbial communities from Lake Tanganyika, Tanzania - TA2015016 Mahale Deep Cast 400m | ecosystem: Environmental > Aquatic > Freshwater > Lake | place: Tanzania: Lake... | reverse complement strand
GTCGACTCAAAAAGAAGTCTACCGTCTTGCCCGCTTTGTCGACCGCTCGGTAAAGGTACATCCATTCACCGCGTACCTTCACGTAGGTCTCATCCATCCGCCACGAGTCACCCACCGGGCGGGCGTATCGTTTCCAGCGCTTCTCGAACTCCGGCGCGTAACGCTGTACCCATCTCATGATGGTGGTGTGCGCCATCGCAATGCTGTGCTCACTCATCATGCTGACCAAATCCCGATAGCTCAACTTGAAGCTTAAATACCGGCGGACGCACAACACTACGATCTCGGCATCGAAGTGGCGGCCGCCGAACCATTCCTCGACCGGAGCAAGACGGGCCATTCCTCTATCCTCGTCCATCCTGCCGATTTGCACCAGAGCCACCCCGGGCAGGTCCTGTACGCCCCCACATCATGTCCGCGTGTGCCTGCCTCGCACACGTTCTCAAGCTACAAACTGACATTCGCCACGGGCTACTAGTGAACACATCAGCCGTCAGGACTGTCTGGAAATTGCTGCCATTCACCTGGACTTTCGCGCCATCCGTGCCACCATCATCGTGCCCATCGTCGAGGAATTGTTCTGGCGCGGTTGGCTGATGCGCTGGATCATCAATCCTAACTTTCTCGAGATTCCGCTTGGCGCCGATGCTCGCGATGCCTTCTGGCTGGTGGCCGTGGCGTTCGCGCTGGAGCACGGGCCGTATTGGGAAGTAGGATTGCTGTGCGGCATCGTCTACAACTGGTGGATGGTGCGCACCAAGAGTCTCGGCGACTGCTGGTAGCGCATGCGGTAACCAACGGCGTGTTTAGCGCCTACACCGTTTTCGGCGGACACTGGCAATACTGGTAAACCGCTCCAAAGCGCTACACTAAAATTCTTAATCCGCGAAACCTCTCTACAAATGATTGAAGCAATCCGTCCTGGCGTCAACGCCTCCCGTGCGCGCGTAGCCCTCTTTGATTTCGATGGCACTTTGTCCCTCATTCGCTCCGGCTGGGTGGAGGTGATGGTGCCCATGATGGTGGAGATTCTGGCCGAAACCAAGTCCGGTGAATCAGAAGCCGCGCTCACGGAGGTGGTGACCGAGTTCGTGGGCCGGCTCACCGGCAAGCAGACCATCTACCAGATGATTGAGCTGGCCGAGAACGTCACCAAACGGGGCGGCACGCCGCAGGACCCGGTCGAATACAAACACCTCTACCTGCGTCTGCTGTGGGACAAGATCAAAGGCCGCGTGGAAGACCTGGAGGCCGGCCGCGTGCCCGCCGAAAAGCACCTCGTGCCGGGCAGCGGACGACTCCTGGAGGCGCTGAAAGCACGCGGTCTCAAGCTCTACCTCGCCAGCGGTACGGACCACGCCTACGTGCAGAATGAAGCGCGCCTGCTGGGTCTTGAACCCTACTTTGACGGCGGCATCTTCGGCGCGCTGGACGACTACAAAGCATTCTCCAAGGCCATCCTGATTCAACGGATCATCGCCGGGGCGGAAGCCAAGGGCGATGAATTCGTTGGCTTCGGCGACGGCTATGTGGAGATCGAAAACGTACGGAATGTCGGTGGCGTTACAGTGGGCGTGGCGAGCGACGAGCCTGATTGCGCCAAGGTGGACGAGTGGAAGCGTAACCGCCTCATCGAAGTTGGCGCCGACTACATCGTGCCGCACTTCGGCGATCACGACCAATTGATTGGCAGGCTCTTTCCGGGCTAAGTCATGGAGCCATCCCCGACCGTTTCGAAGTACCCGGTTTTCAACCGCGGGCGTTTGAACTTGCAGCCGCTCGGCGACCGCGCGCATGACCTGCCGCTGAGCCGCTGGCTGGCGCTGGACGGCGCTACCCCGCCGTTTGCCCATCCTGACCTCAGCTCCGTGGCCGGCGCGTTGCTGGCGGCCAGAGAGCGAGGCGCGGCCCGGATCCTGCTGATGGGTGCGCATGTGTTGCGCGCGGGCGTCAATCGCCATCTGATTGACCTCATCGAGCGCGGCCTGGTTGACCATATCGGCATGAACGGCGCCGGAGCCATTCACGACTACGAACTGGCGCGCATCGGCGCCACCACCGAAAGCGTGGCTCGCTACATCCGCACCGGCGAGTTCGGCCTGTGGCGCGAAACCGGGGAATTGAACGACATCGTGGCTGAAGCGGCGCGCCTGGAGCTGGGCCTCGGTGAAAATCTCGGCCGGCGCCTGCTGGCGAGCAACTACCCGCACCGCGACCTGAGTGTGTTTGCCGCGGCCTACCGTTGTTCGGTGCCGGTCACCGTCCACGTGGGAATCGGATACGATATTCTTCACGAGCATCCCAACTGCGATGGAGCGGCATTTGGCGCGGCCAGCTACCGCGATTTCCTGATCCTGGCCCACGCCGTGGAACGGCTCGAAGGAGGAGTGCTGCTCAGTTTCGGTTCGGCGATCATGGCCCCGGAAGTGTATCTGAAGGCACTGGCGATGGCCCGCAATGTGGCCCACCAGGACAGGCGGCAGATCAGCGACTTCACCACCGCCGTGTTTGACCTCGTACCCATCCGCGGCGATATCCACCACGAACTCGACAAAACCGACCCCGGCTACTACTTCCGCCCGCACAAAACCATCCTGGTGCGCACGGTGGCCGACGGCGGCCAGAGTTACTATTTTTGCGGCGAACACCGCGCCACGTTGCCCGCGCTCCGCCTGGAATTGTTGAAAAGAAGTAAGGCCAGTTGATCCCATGAAGACATCCGCGATTCTTTCCCGCTTCCGGGCGCTACGCACGCTTGTGGTTGGCGACATCTGCCTGGACCTCTGGTGCCACTATGAACCGTCGCTGGCCGAACCGTCGCGCGAAACCAATCTGCCGCGCGTGGCCGTGGTTGCCACGGAGACCACGGCGGGCGCAGGTGGCACGGTGGCCAACAATCTGGCGACGCTGGGCGCCGGACGCGTGGCGGTGTTAGGGGCGATCGGCAAAGACGGGTTCGGGTATGAACTCAAGCAGGCGTTGCAGTGCCGGCGCATTGAGTCAAACCTGCTGGTGGAATCAGACCTGATCTCCACTTTTACCTACACCAAACTCATCAACCGTAAGACCGGCGACGAAGACCTGCCGCGCGTGGACTATGTTTTCACCGAGCCGCTGCCCTCGGAAATCGAATCGCAAATCGTGCAGCGCCTGAATACGCAAGCCGCGGCATGGGATGTAATTATTGTGTCCGATCAGGCGGAGACCAACGCCGGCGGTGTGGTGACCCCGCGCGTGCGCGAAGCGATCTGCGATCTGGCGCGCCGTCACTCCACCAAGACCTTCTGGGTGGATTCGCGGATGCGCCCGGAGTTATTCCGCGACGTGATTGTCAAACCCAACGAACGCGAGGCGGCCGAAGCTTGCCAGCGCATGTTCGGCCATTTCGATCTCAACGCCATGCGTGTCAAGATCGGCGCCAAGCCGATGATCGTCACGCGGGCCGGCGAAGGCGCTGAAATCTGGGATGAGAACGGGCGCACGCTGGCGCCTACTCTTGCGGTGGCCGCGCCGGCCGATATCTGCGGCGCCGGTGATAGCTTCACGGCGGGCGGCGCGCTCACCTATTCGGTCACCGCCTCGGCCCGCGAGGCCGCGCGCATCGGCAACCTGGTGGCGAATGTAACCATCATGAAAAAAGGCACGGGCACCGCCACGCCCGAAGAAGTGCTGGCCGTCGAGGCCAAGCAGCAGAAGTAACCTGCGCCGGCATGTACTCGCTTGCCATCGACATCGGCGGAACCAAGTTCTCCATGGCCGTTTTTGACGGCGACCGGATGGTGCGCCGCGAATCGCGCGCTACCGATCGCGCGGGCGGCAAGGACTGGATGCTGGACCAGATCGCGCTCATCGGCCGCGGCTGGCAGCGCGAATTCGTGCTGGCGCGCTGCGGCATCGGCTTCGGCGGCCCGGTGCTGTTCGACCAACAAAAAGTGGCGTTGTCCACGCACGTCGGCGGCTGGAGCGACTTCTTTCTCACGCGCCACGTGCATCGCCTCTTCGGCGTCCCGACGGTGATGGACAACGACGCCAACGCCGGTGCGCTCGGCGAAGGCCGGCATGGCGCGGGCGCGGGCGCCGATCCGCTCTTCTATATGACTCTGTCCACCGGCATCGGCGGCGGAATCGTCATCAACGGCGACATTTACCGCGGCGCGGACTCATACGCAGGGGAGCTCGGCCACATGCAGATCGATCCGGACGGCCCGGATTGCCTCTGCGGCCACCACGGGTGCCTTGAGCGCATGTGTTGCGGCCTGTGGCTGGAACGCGATCATGGCCTCACGGCGCGCGAACTGATGGGTGACCCCGCCTTCGTCGCCGCCTACGTCGTGAAATTCGCGCGCGGGCTGAAGAACGTGATCATGCTGTTGAACCCGGCCCGCATTGTGATTGGCGGCGGCATCGCCAACGCGGGGGACAAGCTGTTTGTGCCGCTCCGGGCTGAGCTCGGCCGCCAGATGACGGCGTGGTCGCGCGCGCGCATTGACGTCCAGCCGGCCTCGCTCGGCGACGACAGCGTGCTCTATGGCGCGCTGGAACTGTCCAAGACCCTGTAAGGAAATACGACCATGACCTTCCCCGAACTCTACAAACAAAGCCTGCTGGAGGCCATCGACAAGATCGATCTCAACAAAGTGGACCAAGCCATCTCCTGGTTACGCGAAGCGCGCGATGCGGGCCGCACCGTCTTCACGTGTGGCAACGGCGGCAGCGCCTCGACGGCTTCGCACATCGTGTGTGACATCGTGAAAGGCGCCAGCTACCAGCGGGACAAGAAGTTCCGCATGATGGCGCTCACCGATTCCCTGCCCACCATCACGGCGTATTCAAACGACGTCGGCTATGACGTTGTCTTCGTCGAGCCGCTGAAGAATTTCGCGCAGCCCGGCGATGTGGTGATGGCCATCAGCGGCTCCGGCAACTCCCCGAACGTAATCAAAGCGGTGGAGTATGCGAATGCGGCCGGCTGCAAAACGGTGGCGCTCACCGGCCGAGACGGCGGACGCCTTGGCGCGCTCGCGCAGTTAAACATTCAGGTGGCCGTGCCGCACATGGGCCGCATTGAAGACGCGCACATGATCATCTGCCACATGATCGCCTACAACTTCATGGAGCACGAGCGGTAGCGCCTACTTTTCCTTAATCCGGATGTTCCGGAACGAGATGGTGCTGAAGCGGTCATGCAGTTGCAGGCCGATGGGCCCACGCTTGGGCCGCGCCGGGTCGCCCGCGAAGCTTGCCACGGCGTGCCCGTTCAGCTGCACGCGAATGCTGCCGCCGGCGCCGGACTCGATATCCAGGCTGTTCCATGCGCTCTCTTTTTCGTGGCCGAACTCGGCGGGCGCGAAGAGATAAATGCTGCCGCTCGGATACTTTGTCTTGATGCCGTTGTAGAGCTGAATCTCGTAGCCGTTGTGCGCGGGCGTGCGGTTGAAGTCGGGCGACGCACCGTAGGAATACTGCCCGCGCGTCGCGTCGCGCAGGGAAACGCCGCTGTTGCCGCCGCGCGCGGCGAAGTATTCAAGGTGCAATTCAAACCCGCCGAACTCGGCCGTCGTGTAGAGCCAAGACTGCGTCTGGCGCCAGTCGAGGTATTGTTTCTCGGCGAGCGTCACCGGCCACGGGCCGAAGGGGGTCTTCCCGCCTGACGTGGCTTGCGCCAGCAACACTCCGCCGGGCAGTACCGTCCACGAACCGTCGCCCTTCACTTCCCAGCCGTCGAGATTCTTGCCGTTGAAAAGCGGGCGCGCGGACTGCGGCGCGGATAGAGACGCGGCGAGAGCGCCGAGCGCCAGGAGCTTGATGGCCATCGGGCCAGTATACTCGCAGGGCGTCAGGCGGGCTTGGAGCTCAGCATGCGCGCCGGCAGAAACAGCACGGCCTTCAGCAGTTCGAACACGCCTTCCGCCGCAATGCCGAGGATCCGAAACGGCAGCAGCAGGGGCCACACGATGGGGTAGAGCACCAACGCCATCAGCGCCAGCAGCCAGCACACCACAAGCAGGATGCACCACAGCAGGAATTTGACCATCCGTACACCTCCCCACTCCAGAATACGCAGCGCGCGCGGCGAGGTTCCCGCAAAATGAAGATGTGAAGAGTTACCGCAAAGAGCTGTGGTTCGATATCAAAGGCCGGCGGGCGTTTCTGAACATCACGCCGCAGGTGAACGAGTGCCTACGCGAATCAGGCGTGCGTGAAGGGCTGGTGCTGGTGAACGCCATGCACATCACGGCGTCGGTGTTTATCAACGACGATGAAAGCGGGCTGCACCATGACTACGGCCAGTGGCTGGAGCGCCTCGCCCCGCATGAACCGGTGGACGCCTACTGGCACAACCGGACCGGCGAAGACAACGCCGACGCTCACATGAAGCGCCAGATCATGGGCCGCGAAGTGGTGGTGGCCATCACGCGCGGCCAACTCGACTTCGGACCCTGGGAGCAGATCTTATATGGTGAGTTCGATGGCAACCGCCGCAAGCGCGTCTTGGTAAAGATCATCGGCGAATAGGTTTGGCGGTGCTTGCGCCGAGGTTAGCAGGTTCCGAAAATTCCATTCTGGCCGTGATCGATTTCGCGCGTTGCCCGCGCCCTTCCGTAGTGAAAGCGAATCGGTACCCAAAACGCAGGGCGAATGGCGAAACCGGCAACCTTGGGCAGTCTCAAGACCTCCCTGGACCCGGTTGATTGGATCATCCTGGAGGCCATTCAGCGGGACGCACGGATCTCTTATGCTGAACTCGAGCGCAAGGCGAGCCTCTCTCCGCCTTCGGCGGCGGAACGGTTGCGCCGCCTCGAAGACGCGGGCGTGATCGGGGGCTTTCATGCCGTGGTTCGCCCAGAGGGCTTGGGTCTGGAAATGACCGTGTTCATCGATCTGCATGTGAAACGCGCGGACTTTCCGAAGGTGCACACGGCCGTTCAGATCTTGCCTTGGGTATTGGAATGCCACCATGTCTCGGGACGCGCTTCCTTCCTGATCAAAGCGGCCGTGCCCAACGTCGCCAGTTTGGATGTGCTCATTGGCCACCTGAGTCAGTTTGAGGAGACGGGCACGTCGCTGGCGCTTTCGCCGGTGGTGGAGAAGCGCGTGTTTCAGAGGGGCGACGGCCCCGGGAGCCTCCGGCAGGCCAGGACGGAAACATGAGAGAAAAGCGGGGCCCGCCTTCGAATTGGAAAAAATCGGCTCCCGCCGCCTTTCGTTCGCAATTTACCGCATCGCGGCTGCCCCGCAGAATGGACGATGGGCGGCAGCACCTGTTGCACTTTTGGAAGAAGAAATAAGATGAAAACTTCTTGGGGACTCAGATTTTGTCTGTTGGTTGCAAGCGTCGCCCCTGGGGCAACGATTGCTCTTACGCCGTGCACGACGTCAGTGAGAGGCCGCACGCTGAACACCGGGGCCACCGGCTTTCACCCCACGGGCCTTACGCTGGGATGGGAATTTACCCTCTCAAGCGCAATCACCGTGATTGCCCTTGGCGTCTATGATCTGTCCTATGGCATCGGCGGAGCGGGGCTCAACCTAGGGCTTGGGGATTCGCATGCGGTGGGCATCTTCAGCAGCACCGGTACGCTGTTGGTCTCGGCGACCGTTGTCCCAGGCGGCAGTTGCGCTTCGGCGACCAACGATTTCTGCTGGGTTTCGGCGGCCCCCAACCTGTTGACGGCGGGAACCTACCGCATCGGCGCTTACGACTCGTCGCTTCCGGTGGACACCGACTGGATCCTGAATAATGTGCCTCTGGCGACGCTGGGAACTGCCTCGCCCGTCACCTATGTCGGCGCCAGAATCACCGATGGTGGCGTTGCATTGGCTGACCCGGCCGTGGTGTGGGATAGAGACGCCGGCGTCTTCGGGCCAAACTTGCAGTTCACGGCGGATGGTGGCACGGCTGTTCCGGAGCCGGGCAGCGCGTCCATGGTGGCGGCAGGGGTAGTTCTCCTGGTGGCCCTCGCGCGCCGGCAGTAAGCCCCACGAAGCTCTACCGCCGCCGCGGCGACGAACTCTCCCTTGACGAGATTGAGCGGATTGCCATCTGACCCTGCCGGACCGTAAGCCGATCACCGGCTTTACCTTGAAGGAAAGAGCGGACTGGATAGTTTGGCAATGGTTGTCCGCGCCGCCCTCCTGACTTGGGAGCGCGAAGAGCGGGAGTATGAGGCGAAGCTGGCCGCACTGAGGGCCGCGACCGACGAGGGCGATGCAAGTGGAGTGGCCAACGGAAATCCGTTCGATCGCGTTCGCGCGGCGATCAGGCGCCCTCGCAAGACGCGGTAGCCTGTGGCAAGAAGATCAGGTGGTCCGCTACCTCGATGGTCTCGAAGCGTGTTGCCAGAATCTGGCGGGACGGGCGGCTCTTGGGCGGGCATGTGACGATAGCCGGCCCGGCCTGCGTCGAACGGAGCACGGCTACTGGTTTACATCCGCGCCCGGCTTCGGCTGCATTGGAGGCCATGACAATACCGCGTCATAATCTACCAATGAGAATCGCGTTCGTATTGGGACTAGCCGCGACCGTGGTTTCCGGCGAAGTGGCCGTGCCCGCCAAGCACGGCGCCGCCGGCATCGAGCGGGCCCGCGATTCATTGCGCGCTTCGCGGCGGCCCGGCACGGCGCGCATTCAGGCCGGTGACTATCTGCTGGACCACTCGCTTGAATTCGGCTCGCGCGATCCCGAAGGCTCCGTCTACATCGCTGATCCGGAAGTGCGTTTGATCGGCGGTGCGCGGGTGCGAGGCTGGCGCCCGGTGAGCGACAAGGCCGTGTTGGCGCTGTTATCCGTCAGCGCCCGGCGGAACGCGATGGTAGCCACGGTGGCCGGGCTGGGAGCGTTTCAGGCGCGCGGTTTCGGACACGAGCACATGCCGGCGCACTCAGAGTTATTCTTCAACGGCAAGCGCATGACGGTGTCGCGCTGGCCGAATGTGGAGTTCACGCGTATCGCGGAGGCATCCGACACCGATCCTGAAGACGATGGACACGGCCGCAGGATCGGAAGGCTCCCGTTCGGATTCCGTTACGCGGGGGACCGGCCCTCGGGGTGGAAGAACGCCCCGGACATCTGGGTTCACGGTTACTGATCATGGGATTGGGCCGACACGTATGAACGGGTAACTTCGATTGACACGGCGGGCAAGTCCATCTTGACGGCGCCGCCGCATGGCATCTACGGTTTTTGCAAGAACCAGCGCTACTACTTTCTCAACGTGCTGGAAGAACTCGACGAGCCAGGCGAATACTGGCTCGACTTCGCGGCGGGCAAGATCTACTTCTGGCCTCCGTCGGACCTTCGCAAATCCACGGTGTTTGTCTCGAAGCTCGATCAGCCATTGATCAAAATCAGCGATGCGCGCGGACTGCGGCTTGAGGGTTTCGCGCTGGAGGCCGGCCGCGGCAACGACGTGACTATCGAGGGCGGAGAGGCCGTGACGCTTCGCGCGTCGAAGATTCGCAACGTGGGCGACGTGGGCGTGATCGTGAACGGCGGCAAAGAGCACACCGTCGAGCGATGCGAGATCTCACACACGGGCGACAGCGCCATCGAGATCACTGGAGGGGACCGCGCGGCGTTGACCGCCGCCGGACATCGCGTCGAGGACTCCGATATCCATCACATGGGCGAATGGGTGCGCACCTACAACCCGGCCGCGAAGGTGAATAGTGTGGGAAACCGCGTGGCGCACAACGCGATCCACGACGGGCCGCACGCGGGCATCCTGATCACCGGCAACGATCACATCATCGAATACAACAACATTCACCATCTTGCGCTTGAGACGGGTGACTTAGGCGCCATCTACATTGGACGCGATTATACGGAGCGCAGCACCGTCATCCGGTACAACTACATTCACGAGTTGGGCGGCGTTGGACTTGGATCGATGGCCGTCTACCTCGACGACTGCGCTTCGGGCATCACCATCTACGGCAATATCTTCTACAAGCTGAAGTACGGAGCGTTCGTGGGCGGGGGGCGCGACAACCGCGTGGAGAACAACGTATTCGTCGAGTGCAACCCCGCGATTCACGTGGACGCGCGCGGGCTCGACCAGCGCAAGGTATGGCAGGACATGGTGTACGTCCTCATGAAGCCGAAAGCGGAGGCGATGAAAGTGCTTGAGCCTCCTTATGCGGCGAAGTACCCGGGTATCGGCACTGTGCTTCCTTATCTGGCGCGGCCGGGCGGAGTGCCGCCGGAGGGTAATGTGATCCGGCGAAACCTGATCCAAGGGCCCGGTCTGGCGGTTCGCCCGCCGGCTCAACCTTGGGTGCTCGATGCGGGCGAGAAAGTCACCATCGAGGACGTGTTATGCTTCAAGCCGGAAACGGGTGCGCATCGGGCTCCGGCGGGGGTGCCTCCGAAGCCATTGCGGTTGACAGGATCGGTCCGAGAGCGAAGTAGGGTTTGAGCACTCAATCCCGCCGCAGCGCCACTACCGGGTTCACGCGTGCCGCGCGGCGGGCCGGGATCCAACTGGCGAGTGCGGCCACAGCCATGAGCAACGCCGCCAGGCCGCCGAACGCGACGGGATCGAATGGCGGGACGCGGTACAGTTGCCGCGCGATGGCCCGCGCCACCAGCAACGCTCCGCCGAGCCCCAGCACCGCCCCCGCGCCCGCCAGCCACCTGCCCTGTGTCACCACCAGCCGCACAATCTCGGCCGCGCGCGCCCAGCGCCATCCGCACGCCGATCTCCTGCGTCCGGCGGGAGACGGAGTAGCTGATCACGCCGTACAGACCCAGCGCCGCCAGGAACAGCGCCGCCGCACCGAAGAACGCTAGCAGCGCCGCCGCGATGCGCTTTACCGGGAGGAACTTGTGCACGCGTTCTTCGAGCAGCTGCGCGCTGCAGACCGCCAGCGTGGGATCCACGTCACGCACCGCGAGGCGAGCGGCTTGTGCCAGATCGCCTGAGCCGCGGACGAGGAACGCCCCGTAAGGGACGGGGTCGTGGAAGAGCGGCAGATAGAAGCGCGGCCAGTTCACGTCCAGGCCCGGCACGGTCTGGCGGATCGCCGGCGCTACGCCCGTGATCCTGAAAGGCCGGCTGCAAAGTTGAAGATGTTCGCCCACCGCGCCGCGCGGAAAGTAACGCGCCGCCAAGGCCTCGTCCACGATCACGGTGAATTCGCCAGCTTCGGCTGCCGCGTCGAACTCGGCGCCCGCCAGGAGCCGCACGCCCAGCGTGGCGAAGTAGCCGGGAGGGATGCGCGTGGCGGCGCCGGTAATTTGGCCGCGATCAAGGAACGGATCACCGGTGAGATCGCGCCCGGGGATGGTGAAGGGATAGCGCTCACTGCCGGCCGCCAGCGGCAGCGCGCTGGCAGCGGCGGCGCCAGTAACGCCAGGTTGAGCCGCCAACCGCTCCGTCACCGCGCGCCAGAAGCGGGCCACGCGTTCCGGCTCGCCCGGCTGGCTCCGTTGGATCGGAATCTGCAACTCCGCCGTCATCAGCGCCTGCGTATCAAACCCGGCGTCCACGCTCTGCATCTGGCCGAGGCTGCGCAGGAACAACCCCGCTCCAGCCAGCAGCACGAGCGCCAGCGCCACCTGCGCCACCACCAACACGCTCCGGCCGCGCTGGCGCGAGCGGAACCGGGCGAGCGGGCGAGCGTCCTGCCACGCAGCGGGCAACCCAAACGCCGCCGCGGCAACGAGACCCGCCAGCGTCGCCACGGCCAGCACCGGGAGTTCCAAATGCACCAAACGCTCCGGCGCCTCTTGCGCCGGCGCCACGGCCACCAGCAGGCGCAGCAAGGCCCATGCAAACGCGATGCCGCTCGCCACACCGGCGGCGGCAAGGCAGAGCGACTCCACCAGAACCGGCTGCATCAACTGCCACCGGTTGGCGCCCATCGCCGCGCGCATAGCCATCTCCGGCGCACGGTCCGCCCCGCGCGCCAAGACCAGGCCCGCCACGTTCGCGCACGCGATCAACAGCACAAACAGCACCGCGCCGATGAGCACCGCCGGCTGCACCTGCGCGCGCTGCGCCACGGATGCGGCAAAAGACCGTACGCGGACCCTGCGGCCGCTCCCGCTCCGACAGTGCACGGTCCACGCGCGCCCGCATCTCCGCCTCCGCCCTCTCGCGCGTGACGCCGGGCCGCAGGCGCACGTACAGCCCGTAGCCGCCGGCCAATTTCGGTTGCGTGGCCCAGAAGCCCGGCGGCTGCGTCATTGGATGCCAGGCTTCCACCGGCGGCGGCCAATCAAACTCGGGTCGCATCACACCCACCACTTCGAATGGCTCGCCGTTCAGCAGCACCTGCCGGCCCACTGCGCTCCGGTCGCCGCCAAAATGCAGCTGCCACGCACCGTGCGTGAGGACGATCACGCGATGGCGTCCGGGCGCATCGTCTCCCGGACGCAGCGTGCGCCCCAGCAGCGGACGCGCGCCAAAGGCGTCGAAATAGCCCGGCGAAACGGAGTTGGCCACCAAGCGCTCGGGCACTCCGCCCGGCGGCGTGTAGGTGAAGTTGTTCCAGCCCTGTCCGGCCGCGTGCTCGAACAGGTCGCGCGCCGCGAGCGCCTCGTTTACCTCCACCACGCCGGCGTAGCCACCGCTGACGCCGCGGCGCACGTAATCCGCGCCGATGAACGAGAGCCGGTTCGGGTCGTCAATGAATTTCGGATGGAGCAGCAGCCCGTACAGCGCCGAGTAGATCGCAGTGTTCACACCGATCCCGAGCACCAGTGCGCCGACGGCGGCCAGCGTGAACAGCGGCGAACGGGACAACGAACGCAGGGCGATGCGGAGCGGCGTCATGATAACGGCAGCGTACCACTCACAGTAGAAGGCTGGAAGAGCCTGATCGGGATGCTTTCATGCCATCATGCTGTCATGTCCATAGAAATCAAGACGGTGGGAACAGCGGCCAGATTTCCCTCGGGAAGGAGTTCGCTGGCCGGACCGTAATAGTGGAGGAAGCGGAGCGCGGTGTCTGGATGATTCGAGCCGCGCAAGTGATTCCGGACAACGAGCGGTGGCTCCACACGCCCGAAATGAGAGAGAGTCTGGACCGGGCGCTCGATTTCTCTGACCGGACGGAGCGCGCTCAAACGAACTTGGCTACGCTGGGCCGCAGAGTTCGAAGGACCAAATAGGGCCCGCAATGGCTCTCCTCCTGGACGGGCCGTGGCGCGGAGGAGTGACGAGTACCTCGAAATGCTTTCTCTTCATCCCGATCACGATTCAGCTTACTGAGGCATCAACGCCCGGAGGAGCCGAACCCGCCCGCGCCGCGCGCCGAGTCCGACAGCGCGTCTTCCTCCACCCACTCCACGGCTTCATATCGCGCAATAACCATTTGCGCGATCCGGTCACCCGGTTCAATCGTGTATGGCTCGCGCCCCAGGTTCAGCAGAATCACGCTCACCTCACCACGATAGGCGGGGTCAATCGTGCCCGGTGAGTTCGGCACGGTGATGGCGTGCTTCAACGCGAGCCCGGAGCGCGGGCGCACTTGCGCTTCAAACCCGGGCGACAACTCGATGGCGAGGCCCGTCGGCACCAGCGCCGGCACGCCGGGCGCCAGCACCGCCGCCTCGGCCGCGCACAAGTCCATTCCGGCATCTTCGAGCGGTCCGTGGGCGTAGTTGGGAAGCGCCGCGCCGGGACGCAGCTTTCTGATTTTGCATTGCATATGAGTCCGCTATCATAGCGAATTGACCTCCGCACAACCGAAGCGTGTACTCACGGTGGCTGGTGTGCCGCCGGAAGCCTGCGCCTATGCTCTGGCGCGATACAGCCGCTCGCCCGACTCGATTCGCGACTCACTCGCCTGGGTCCGCACCCACGACTCGTCGAGGTTTCTCGACAGCTTCTACTTCCAGTACGGGCATGCCTCCATCGCTGACCTGGGTCACGTCGTGCTGTGCCTCGAAGGCATCTCGGAGATCGCCGCCACCGAGGCCGAAGACGAGCAGCTCTGGGACGGCCAGGCCCGCTCGTCGCGCTATCAGGACTTCGGCAAGGCGCGCGCCGTCACACCGCCTGAGTTTGACGCGGCGCAAGCGGCGGACTACCAGGAAGCTACGCAGGCGCTGCTGGCCGCCTACCGCACCACGCACGATGCCGTGTTCGCGCACCTCTGCGGCAAACTCCCCAAGCCTGAGGCAATGAAGCAGGATACCTACGAGCGGAACCTTGCCGCGCGTGCGTTCGACGTGGCCCGCTACTTTCTGCCTTGCGGTATTCCCACGGGCGTGGGCCAGGTGGTGAGTATCCGTACGCTGGAACGTCAGATCCGCCGTATGAAGACGTCTGAGTACGGCGAGATTCGCGCGCTGGCGGACGAGATGGCGACGGCGTGCGCAGAGCGCCCGGACTGTGCGTGGGACGAAACCGCGGCGAACGCGCCGCTCGCGCCGACACTCGCCAAGTATGTGCAGGAAGACACGCATCTCCGCCGGTCGCGCGCGGATCTCACGGTGTGGGCCGCGCAGAACCTGCCGCCCCGCGCGGGCGCACTCGAAGAAACCGGCGTCGATTTGCTCAAACCCGCCGACACACCGGCAGACATCGTCGCCACGCTCCTTTATCCGGTGACGGACCGTCCGTATCGCGAACTCTACGAAATCGCGCGCGCCATGAGCGATGCGCAGCGCCGCGAAGCGATCGACACGGCTTGTGCCTCACGCACCCGGCACGATGAATTGCTGCGCGAGTTCCGCGGCGGCCTCTATGTTTACGACATCGTGATGGACATCGGGGCTTATCGCGACCTGCATCGCCACCGCCGCTGCCATCAATACCGGCAGGCGTATTCAGGCAAGCTGGGCTACTCTACGCCCGCCGCCATTGGCGACGCTCACCTTACGGCCGGCTACGATGCGGCGATGCAACTTGCCTGGGCTGCCTTCGGCCGCCTCCCCGCGCCGGGTTCGCACTACCTGCTGCCGTTCGCCGCGCGCTCGCGGTTTCTGTTCAAAATGGATTTCGCCGAAGCTGAGTACATCGCGCGCCTGCGCTCCGGTGTGAAGGGGCACTTTTCCTATCGCGAAGTGGCATGGCAGATGAAGCAGAAGATGGATGAGCTGGAGCCGTCGCTCGGCCGACTGATTGAAGCCACGCCGCCGTGGATCGAAGACCCACTGACGCGATAGCGCCGTTGGCTATTTCTGCGCCGCGGGCAGGCGGCGCGCGAACATCCCGGTGACTGCGCCCATAAGCGCTGTGAACGCCGCGCCGGTCATGTTCAGCGACGAGCGAAAGCCGTCGTAGTCGTCCCACTTGTAGTTTGACCAGTAGTAGCCATAGGCGAGGGTGCCGAAGACGGCGGCGGTCCACACGAGCTGCAGAATCGGGAACCGCCCGGACGCCGCCAGTGCGCTGGCGAGCAAGCCGAACAAGCCTGCGCCCAGCAGCCATTTCGCGAGTTCGCGCCCCGTCCACCAGGGCACCAGTTCCACGGCGAACGTGCCGGATTCAGACAAGAGCACGACGAGGGACATTCCGATCAGGAACACGCACAGACCGGCGCTGGCGACGTAGCCGAACAGCCGCAGAAGTTTACCCAGGATTGCCAAGTGTTTTGAGCCTCTAGAAGCACTCATTGTAGCTTGGCGCGCGCCTCCATGGCACGCGCGCCTTCATGAGTTGCAAGGGACGTGCAGTATACAGCCGCCCGGGTTGCGCGGAGCGGTGGACGTAGACTCGCCCGATCCCGGAAGAAAGCGGCGGGCCGTGAGTTTCCGGCAAGGCTGCGTGACGCCGAAGCCAATCGCTGGTAATTTCATGAGGACGCCAGGAGGCGGACACCATGAAGCGGACCACACGCGTTGCGACTCCGGAGCCGATCCTCCGGCTACAAAAACAACTGGATGAGTTTCGGGCCAGTCACCGCGTCCGGACGAGGCTACCGGACTCGCTGTGGCAGGCGGCGACGGAGTTGGCGCGGCAGTATGGCGTGTACGCGGTCGCGCATCCACTGCGGCTCGACCACACCGGACTGAGTCAGCGTGTTCATCCAAGTCCGCCAGCGCCGAAATCCCGCCGCCAGCACCCACGGAAGGCGAACACCTTTGTCGAGCTGGTGCCGGCCGCCGCGCCAGCGCCGCCGGGAGTGGGCGGAGGCGCGTGTTGCGTGATCGAATTTGAGTCAGCGCGCGGCGGCAAGATGCGCGTGCAATGGCTCGGCCGGGTGGCGCCGGATTGGCTCAGTCTGCTGCGCGCCTGGCGGGATGCGGGCGAATGATTCAGATCACCGCGCAGATGCGCGTGCTGGTAGCCATTGAGCCAGTGGACGGCCGCAAAGGCATTGACTCCCTGGTCCGGCTTTGCCAGGACCAACTCGCGGAAGATCCGTTTTCCGGCTGCGTGTTCGTGTTCCGCAGCCGGCGCGGCACTTCGATCCGGCTGCTCACTTACGATGGCCAAGGGTACTGGCTCGCGCAAAAACGCTTGAGCCAAGGGCGCTTCGTATGGTGGCCGGCTCCGGAATCGACGGGCCACGCAGCCAAGCCCCTGGAAGCCTACGAAGCGCAGTTGCTGTTAGCCGCGGGCGATTTATCGCGAGTCAGAGCCGCGCCGATGTGGCGGCGCGTGCGCGCGCTGAAATAAAAGAAGAAAAAACACGCCGCGCCCCTTACGTTCCAGAAAATCGCGATGCATACTGTTCTTGCGATGTTGGAAAGCGCGGCCACGCTGAAGTACCGAGGCCGGGTGATCGAGCCCGGCGACATCCTCTCCATCCGCGAGTTCATCGCTGCCCATCCCGGCGTGAGCCGCCGCCAGCTGTCCGCGAAGTTGTGCGAAGCGTGGAACTGGCGGCAAGCCAACGGCGCGCTGCGCGACATGGTGTGCCGGGGCCTGCTGTTGATGCTCGAACGCGCCGGTCACATCGAACTGCCGGCGGTGCGCGTGCGACCGAACAATCTGTTGTCGCGCCGCGCGCGTCCTGCGCCGGCGTTGATCGACCGTGCGCCGATCGAAGTGCCCTTGTGCGAGTTACGCCCCGTGGAGTTAGTGCAGGTGCGGCGCACCGCGGACGAGGGCTTGTTCAACAGCCTGATGGAAGAGCATCACTATCTCGGCTACGAGCAGCCGGTGGGAGAACATCTGAAGTATCTGGCGATCGCGCAAGGCCGGCCGGTGGCGTGTCTGGCCTGGTCGATCGCGCCGCGCCACCTCGGCTCGCGCGACCGCTACCTCGGCTGGAATGCGGAAGCGCGCAAGTGAAACATTCATCTGCTGGCCTACAACACGCGCTTTGTGATTTTGCCGTGGGTGCGCGTGCCGCATCTGGCGTCGCACATTCTCGGACGCATGGCCGCCGTGCTCTCGCAGGACTGGGAACAACTGTACGGCCATCCGGTCTACTTCGCCGAAACGTTCATCGATCCGGGCCGCTTTCGCGGGACGTGTTATCGCGCGGCCAACTGGCAGTTACTGAGGCTGACCACCGGGCACGGCAAGAACGATCACACCTACAAGCCCAACCGGCCCATCAAAGAAGTGCTGGGGCTGCCGCTGGCGCCGCGTTTCCGCGAGTTGCTGCAAGCAATGTCATGAAAGCGAGGTCCAATCCGCCGATCGAAGTGAATCTGGAGGAACTGGACCGCATCATCGATGGTGGCCTGCACGCGCCGTTGAGCGAAGCCGATGGCGAGAAGCTCAAGAACGCCTTGCATGCGTTGGCCAAGCGTGTGCGGCCGCGCTTGCGGCCCACGGAGAAATCGCGCGACGTGATCGCGGGAGAGAACGGCGGGGCGCAGCGAACCAAGCCGGCGCCGAAGGGGCATGGGCGCAACAGCGCGGCCGAGTACACCGGAGCCGAGCGGATCCAGATCCGGCATGAGTCGCTCCAGGCTGGTGACCGTTGTCCGGAGTGCCAGCAAGGAAAAGTGTGTCCGCAACGAGAGCCGCACGCGCGCATCCGCATCGTGGGGCAAGCGCCGCTGCAAGCCACCGTGTATGAGATGGAGTCGCTGCGCTGCAACGGTTGTGGGGAAGTGTTCACGGCCCCGCCGCCCCTGGAAGCCGCCGGCGAAAAGTACGATGCCACGGCGGCGGCGATGATCACACAGCTTCGCTACGGCAGCGGCATGCCGTTCCAGCGGCTGGAACGGTTACAGCACAGTCTCGGAATTCCGCTGCCGGCGGCCACGCAATGGGATGTGGTGGAACAGGCTGCGGGGTTGGTCTGGCCGGCCTTGGACGAGTTAGTTCGGCAAGCCGCGCAAGGCGAGGTGATGCACAACGAAGACACGGGCATGCGGATCCTGAAACTGGCGCGCGAGCCCGCGCTGGCCGGCAAAGCCGAGCGGACCGGTGTGTTCACCACGGGGATTCTGTCGAAGGTGGGAGTCTGGATGATCGCGCTGTACTGCAGCGGCTGGAAGCATGCCGGGGAGAACCTGGCCGACGTGCTGAAACACCGCGGGTCCGGGTTGGCGCCGCTGATCCAGATGTGTGATGCGCTGAGTCGCAACGCGCCGCAGCTCACCGCGGGAGTGCGGGTTCTGCTGGCATTTTGCCTGGCGCATGGCCGGCGCCAGTTCGTGGATGTGGCCGCGAACTTTCCCGAGCAGTGCCGCTATGTGCTGGAGAAACTCGGCGGTGTTTGGCATCACGACCAGTTGGCGCGCGAGCGCGGGTTGACGCCGGCGCAGCGACTGCTGTTCCACCAGGAGCACAGTGGACCTGCGATGCAGGAACTCGAGGCTTGGATGCAAACGCAATGGGACGATCGCTTGGTGGAGCCGAACTCCGGGCTGGGCAAGGCCATCCAGTACATGCAGCGTCACTGGACAGAGCTGACGCTGTTCTTGCGGGAAGCAGGCGCGCCGCTGGATAACAACATCGTCGAGCGCATGTTGAAGAAGGCGATTCTGCATCGCAAAAACTCGCTGTTCTATAAGACGATGAACGGCGCCGCCGTGGGCGACCTGTTCATGAGCCTGATCCACACCTGCGAGCTCAACGGTGCCAATCCGTTTGACTATCTGACCGAGTTGCAGCGGCACGCCGAACAGTTGCGGGCGAAGCCAGCGGAATGGATGCCCTGGAACTACCGCGCCACGCTGGATCGGTTGGCCCAGCCCGCCATCGCGGCGTAGTGGCCGAAAACCATAGGTTTTAGCCGCGCTGCGGTACGCTGCGGAAATGCCCGCCAAGCGCACGTTTTCGAAGCCGGAATCGACGAGGGTTTTAGGCCAGGCACGCAAACCGGTGAAAATGTTGCGGGTCGGAATCTACGCCCGCGTGTCGACGCTCGATCAACAGATAGGTCGTGGCGATGTTCACCCGATGCCGCACATCGCTGTTGGAACTCGCCCAGTCCGCTCGCCGGTTGCGCGGATCCTGGGGAACCGGCCCATTGGCCCCGCCATCGCCGCCCACGTTGTCAAGCCCGTGCGACCAGGTCCAATTGCTGAGGAGATAAAATCCCTTGCTGAACCGCTTCTCAAACGTGGTCTGCAGTGACGAGAAGAAGGAGTTGCCCGCACTCTCCAGCCACGTGATGCCGGTTACCGCCGGCAGCGTGGCGACAAAGGGCCGGCTCCAGCGCGCGCGCCACAACGGCCGCGTCGCCAGGCAGCAGCGCTCCCGCCCCGTCCAGCACTACTTCCGCATCTGTGCCTGAAGCCTGTTTGAAATCGGCCAGGCTTTTCTTCGCCGCGTCGACGTACGCCTGCAGGCGCGCCATGCTGTCGCGCGGCGGCACTGCGAGGGTGAATGAACGAAAGCCATCTTACTGCGCGAGAGTCACCTGCGATGGTTCGGCGAGCCGGGCCATCAACCGCGCCTTGAAGCGTACGGGACCGCGGAGATACTAATACAGCGGCACTCCAGTCACCCGGGCGGTGAGATCCACGAGCGCGTTGCTCAGCGAGGCTTCCAGCGAAGGCGTTCCCGCGAAACGATGGCGAACGAACTCGAGAGATTTGGCGCGCGGGCCGCTGAGCGCCGCCTTCGCGTCGACAAAATCAGCCGCCTTGATGGCACCGCCTTCACCGAATCCAGCCGTGCCATTCGGCGACGTAACACGGACAACGGTGTAGCGGCGGCTGGAATCCGGTTCGCGCAGCCGCCAAGCACGAACGCTGTCAATCGCGAGGGGACCAGTAGCCGGGGCGGCGGCTTGCGCAAACGCTACTGGCCAGTTGAGCGGTCGTCTTCTCATGGAGGCACCTCGCCTGCAAGTGAACGTGGCGCGTCCCCGCGTTGTGCAGCAGACTACAGTACCGTGACCGTTCGCACCTGCTGTTTATCGCGGCCCGTTAGTTAACGCCGTTAATTAACGCCGCGCCGCCCCACGCTCCTTGAAGATCGCCGCCAGCGCCCGCATGCGGTTCCCGTCCGCCGCGGTCTTCGTCTCCGCCGCGCCCTTCTCCAGCCCATCCGCCGCGGCCATCAGCTCCGCGCGCCGCTTCCGGTCCGGCCGCGATCCTTCCGCCGCCAGCATCAAACCGCGCAACGCTCCTGTGCGCTCCCCGCTCAAGGCTCCGCTCCGTTCCAACTGATCCACATAGGCCCGGCCCACAATGAAATTGGAAGGCCACGTGATCTTCGGCTGGTTCTGCACATTCAACTCATCGAAGTGCACCTGGTTCGCCGCATCGATCTCGTTCTGCGTCAGAAACTCACTCGGCGCCAGCCGCAATACGTCCACGCCGCGTGCGATCTCCGCGCCATAGATGTACCCGTTGTACCAGTAGGCCGACCAGTGCCCGCCTAGCCCCTTCTTCTTCTCGTCCGTCGGTCCGCGGTCAAAGTACGCCACCTCAAACGGACGCGCCGCGTCCGTAAAATCCAACACCGAGATCCCACCCTGGTACCACGCTTGCACCATCAGGTCCCGCCCCGGAACCGGGATCAGCGACCCGTTGTGTGCCACGCAATTCTCCCTCTCGGTCTGCGAGGCCGGCAGCTTGTAGTAGGAGGCCAGCGTCATCTTCCCTTTCTCCAGCGTGAAGATCGCATTCGCGCCCCAGTGCATGGGGTCAGACTCCCGGCAGCGCGGCTGCGCCCCACCGCCCCATTCATCCGTGAACAGCACCTTCGTACCGTCGTTGTTGAAGGTCGCCGAATGCCAGAAAGCGAAGCTCGGGTCCGTCACCGCATCCATGCGCTTCGGATGCGCGGGATCGGAAATGTCCAGTAGAATCCCGTTCCCCGAACAGGCGCCCGCCGCCAGGCCCAGCTCCGAATACACGGTAATGTCATGGCACTTGTCTGTCTTCGACGTGTCCTGCGTCCCCTCCCCGTGCGAACCGCCCTTCCACAGCGCATTCGCCGCGCCGCTCTTTTCATCCGCGAAAATCCGCGGGCTGCTCACAACCCTGGCACGTTCGGGATTCGCCAGCGGCACCTGGATGATGTCGATCCGGAACAGCGCCGTGTCAGGGTTCTTTTCCGGTTCCCCGCCGGAACAACTGCCCAGCTCCTCTTTCTGCCGCACGGATCCGATTCCCGAAACATAGATATAAACGTTCTGCTTGTCCTTCTTGTCCACCACCAGCGTATGCGTGTGCGACCCCCGGCACGTCTGCACCGCCGCCAACTGTTTCGGCCGCGACAGGTCGCTGATATCGAAGATCCGCACCCCGCGGAACCGCTCCGGACTCGGCGGCGGGGGAGGCTTCTTGGGCCCCTTGTCCGCGGACTCCGGCTCCCAGTCTTTCTTTCCCTCGGCTTTCTCCATCGGCGGCGGCTTGTAACCCGCCGGGATCCCGATCCCCTCCGTCCCGCAATCGGTGCGCCCGTTCATCGCCTCCGCCGACATGAACAGCAGGTTCCCGTACACCGAGACGTCGCCTTGCCCTCCAGGACAAAGCACCGATGTCCGCAACTTGATCTTGCCCGGATTGTCGATATCGTAGAAGTTGATCCCGTTGTAGTTGCCGGCAAACAGGTGATTGCCCCGGAAAGCCAGGTCCGTGTTCGCCGTACCGAATTGCACGCTCGGCTCGCGAGGGCGCTCCTTGCGCGTGGGCGGCGGCGGCGAGGGAGCGGACTTCGCTACTGCATCGCCCGGCGCAAAGCCGGCCGGCTTCGGCAGCGTCGCGACGAACTGAAGGCCCATCGCCACTTGCCCGGCATCCTGGAAACCAGACTTCAAGCCAACTCTCGGATCGCGCGAGTCAGCC
>Ga0194112_10003416_pt1 | contig 22107 bp, 16 predicted proteins | sample TA2MahC400mmetaG_FD_146191 | JGI IMG/M metagenome (GOLD analysis project Ga0194112, IMG submission 146191) | Freshwater microbial communities from Lake Tanganyika, Tanzania - TA2015016 Mahale Deep Cast 400m | ecosystem: Environmental > Aquatic > Freshwater > Lake | place: Tanzania: Lake... | reverse complement strand
CTTGTAGGAGTAGCCGATCTGCCAGTCGCGGGGCGTGGCGTGGCCGCTGGTCATGAAGAGGTCGGGCTTGTAGGCGTTGAGGGTCTCGACGAGTGCGGCGGTCGAGTCGTCGGGGCACTTCTTCTTCTCGGGGTTGCCGCCGGGGAGCTTCTCCCACATCGCGCCCTTCTCGCCTTCGCTGAACCAGCGGCCTTCGTCGAAGACGCCGAGGTCGAGGCCCGTGCCGGCGGCAGCGCGGCGGACGGCGAGCGGCTCGCTGTGGCGGGCGATGCGGAGGGCGTCGGCGGCCTCGTAGCCGGTCAGGATGCCCCAGAGCACATCTGTGTAGGGGTCGTCATCGAGCGCCCGGGTCAAGCGGTGGACTGCGACCACGAAGTCGCGCCCCGCCTCCTCGGGCCGCGCGACGAAGCAGGCGTAGCGGGGGAAGGCGTCGGCGAGGGCGGCTCGCGCCTCGGCTACGGCGCCGGGGTAGATGAGCACCGTGGCGCCGTGCTTCGCACGAAGGGCGTCCACCACGGGCCGCCACTCGGCGTCGGCGAACGTGGCCCGGCTCACGACGACGGCGTACGAGCCTTTGCCCGGCAGCCGCTCGACGGATGGTCCGGCGGCCGATGAGGCGCTTGCGACGGTGACGAACAGAAGGGCGATGAAGCGATGGGCCATACTGGGTCCTGGTTCAGAAGTTGAGGATGGAGCCTGCGGCGATGGGCTGGCGGAAGCGGGGGAATGCCTGGACGAGGGCGCGGGTGGCGGCGTCGCCGGTGCAGTGGCAGGGGTAGATGGCCTCGGTGCCGAGGGCGTGGAGGCCCTCGATGGTGGACTGGAGCTGCTCGATCGAGGCCGAGCCGAGGTGGAAGCCGCCGACGACGGCCCTCAGGCGGCCCTGGCCGACCAAGCGGCGGGGGTTGGCGATCTGCTGGGCGGCGCGGCACAGGTTCACGATGCCCGAGTGGGCGCAGCCCGAGACCACGATGAAGCCGTCGGGGCCGAGCAGCACGAGCGCCTGGTCGTCGTGAAAGGGGTCAATGATGCGGCCCACAGGGTTGTCGGCATAGAGGTGGGGCGTCGAGGGGACGCAGCGGGGGTCGCGGACCGGCTCGCCCGTGAGCCAGACGCCGGGCATGACCTCTTGGGGGGTCTTGCTGAGGCGGCAGAAGATGCCTGCGGCTTCGAGCTGGGCCTGCGTGAGGGCGATGCCGATGGATTGCCAGGCGCCGGCGGGGGTCTTCGAGTACTTGCGGACGAAGGCGTCGGGGTGCGCGTAGAGGTCCACCCCGCCCAGTCGCGGGATGACTGCGGCGAGGCCGCCGGTGTGGTCGAAGTGGCCGTGGCTGAGGGCGATTGCCTCGGCCTCTTCGAGGCGGATGCCGAGGGCCTCGGCGTTGCGCAGGAGCGCCTGGCCCGACGCCCCGGCATCGAGCAGCAGCTTGTGCCCGTCGTGCTCGACCCAGAAGGCAAGCCCGTGCTCGGTGGCGAGGGCGGGCTGCGCCCTCCGGTCGTCCACGAGCACGGTGATGCGGGTGGCCATGTCGTGCTCCGTCCTACTTGGCCTGTTTGAGCCGGGCGATGGCGGCGCGAACGTCTTCCATCGTGAAGCCGTGCTGCCGGCGCAGGCGGCCGAGGGTTTCGGCCGCGGGGACGCCGGCGGGGAGCTTGAGTTCGGCGGCCAGGTGCTCGACGGGCACGCCGGCCTCTGCGGCCGCCTCGGCGAGGGACATCGAGCCCTTGACGCCGCCCTGGCCTCCGCCGTCCGTGCGCTCAGTGTCGCCGCCGCTCTTGGCCTCGACCTGTGGGGCGGGGGCCTCTGGCGTGGCGTCGGTGCGGCCGCCGCGATGGCCCTTGCCTTCGCCGCCCCCGCCGCCGTGGCCCTGTCCCGAGCCCTCGCCGATGGGGAGGAGCCACGGGGTGGCCAGGGAGCCGGCGGCGGCCAGGCCGAGGGCGAGGAGGAGGACGGCGCCGCCCACGCCGGCCCCGGCCTTCCGCTGGTCCCTTGGGCGGGTGAGGGCGCCCACGCTGTTGCGCACCCACGCCCAGTGGAGGGCGACGTGGAGGGCGACGAGCGCGACGAGGGCAATGGCGGCATAGAAGTGGATGGCGCCCCATTCGTGGCGGGTGTAGCCGAGGATCGCCTTGCTGCCCGAGCCAGGCGGGAGCCGGTAGTGCATTACCAGCCCCGTGGCCACCAGTCAGGTCATCGCGCCATACGCCAGGAGGTCAACCACCAGGTGCAACTTGTTCTTCTTCACCGGCCCTTCCTCCGAAGGAGTTGACGAGCTTGCGGCGCACACGGTCGCCAAGACGACAAGTTACCTCATAGGGGATGGTGCCTGCAAGCCGCGCAAGGCCCTCCACGCTGTGGGGGTCGGCGGGGTTGGGCGAGATGATCTCCACCTCGTCGCCCACGGCGGCCGACGGCACGTCGGTGAGGTCGAGAATCGTCTGGTCCATCGAGATGGTGCCGCGTGTGGGCGCGAGCTGGCCCCGCACGCGCATGACCGAGCGGTTGGTGAGGCAACGGAGATAGCCGTCGGCATAGCCGACTGGGACGAGTCCGATGCGGCTGGGCCGCGTGAAGGTGTAGCGGAGGCCGTAGCCGCAGCGGGAGCCGGCCGGGGCGTCGCGCACCTGCATCAGGCGGCCCGTGAGGCGCAGGATGGGCTGGAGCGGGAGCTTCACGAGCATTTCATCGGACGGCTGATAGCCGTAGGCGGCGATGCCTGGGCGGACCATGCCGAGATGGGTCTGAGGCAGATCAATCAGTGCGGCGGAGTTGGCGGCGTGGAGCAGCAGCGGCGGCCGCTGATTTCCGATTTCCGATTTCCGATTTCCGATTTCAAGCCCAGATTCCCTCCTCTCCGCGGCCTCTGCTGCCTCTACGCGAGAGTCTCCCGGTTCCGGGTTCCGGTTCTCGGGCTTGGGGCTTGCCCAATCGGCAATCGGCAATCGGCAATCGGCAATGGCCCTCCGGAAGCGGGCGAGCTGTTCCAGCGTGTGGGCCTTGTCGGCGGCCTCGGCGATGGCAAAGTGGGTGTAGAAGCCGACGAGGCGCAGGCGCGGCTCGGCGCGGACGGCCTCGATAAGGGCGGGGGCGAGTTCGGCAGGCACGCCGGAGCGGCCCATCCCGGTGTCCACCTTCACGTGCACCTGGGCCGTGGCGTCCACCCGCCGGGCGGCCTCGGCCACCAGGCGGACCTCGGGGTGGGAGACGAGGGTGAGCCACACGTCGTTGGCGATGAGCTGGGCCAGGGCGTCGTGGAGTTCGGCCCCCTCGCCGTAGGCGCAGGCTGAGAAGAACATCAGGATGGGCTTGCGGAGGCCGTGGTGGCGCAGGCTCACAGCCTCCTCGGGCGTAGCGACGCCGAGGGCATCCACATGCTCGGCCAAGATGTCCAGGAGCAGTTGCAGCCCGTGGCCATAGGCGTTGGCCTTGGCCGCCACGCAGAGCTTGACGCCGGGCGCGAGGCGGCGGCGCAGCAGCTTCAGGTTGTGCCGAAGGGCGGCGGCGGAGATTTCGGCGGTCAGGTAGCTCTCCACAGGCGTCTCCGAACCAGATTCACGGCTTCTGCCCGGCCACCCGCCGCATCCGTTCCCCAGCCGGCATGGGCTTCCCGTCGGTGTCCACCACCTTCACCGAGCCGTGGACGAGCCGGGTGGGCCATGCGATGGCCTGCGCGAACTCCTCGCGGCACTGCCAGAGGTACGGCACGGGCAGGAAGCCACGGGCGAACGCCTGGTAGAGGCCCTCGGCGAGTGGCTCACGCGGAAAAGACACCCGCTGTCTTTTGCCGGAACGGCCCTGCGGGTGCTGCGCACAAAAGACAGCGGGTGTCTTTTCCGCTGGCCTGTGCCACCCAGGCACCATGTCCTCGATGGCGTGGAGGATGGTGCGGCTCTCGGCCAGCAGCTCTGCCGTCCGGGCCGCCACATCGGGGTGGGCGGCCATGTCGTCCACCTCCCCCTTCGCCCGCAGGCGGCGCCACTCGGCCAGGGCGTGGCGCGTGATCTGGATGCTCTCGTTGACCACCGCGGGGTCGGCCAGGTGTGACGCCTCGGAGTAGCTGACGACGTGGATGACGGGCGGGCTGCCAGCATCATGGCGCTCGATGTCGTCCATCAGCGCCGTCACCGCGGCCAGTTGGGCCTTCGCCTTCTCCAGGTCGTGCGAGAAGTAGTCAAGGCCGCCGCGCGGCTGAAGGAGGACGCGGAAGCGGTCGTCCTCGAGTTCGCGGACGAGGGCGAGCATGGCCCTGGCCTTCGCCAGGTCGGCCACGCCCCAGGTGGACTTGGGGGTGTTGAGCATGGCCTGGAGGATGAGGGTGCGGACGCCGCAGGCTTTGGCGGCCCCGGCGGCCAGGACGGCGGCGACGATGTAGGTCACGTCGTCGGCCCCGCGGAAGGCAAAGTGGTGTGACACGTTGGGCTCGTAGGGCTTGCCCGTCGAGGCGATGTAGCGGAGGGTCTCGATGTGTTGAACGAGGTTCTCGCGCACGGTGTATGGCCCGCGGCCGTCTACCTGGCAGAACCACCAGAGCGACAGGGCGTGCCAGGCGATGTGGATGGTCTCCTCGTACATTCGTGCCAGGGCGGGGACGTCGCGCGTGCCGGCGTAGGTGCGGACGAGCATTGGCCTGGCGGCCCGCCACACGGCGGCGAACTCCTCTGGGCAGTTGAGGGGGACGCCGCCGCCGTTGGGCCGGCCCCCCCAGTCCTCGCCGAAGGCCGATTGCGTGAGCTGGGAGGTGCCGATCGAGAGCACGTCGAGGAGTCCGACCGCCGCGAGTTGACGGGTCCAGTCGAGGAACACTCGGACGGCTTCGGCACGGTCGGGGAGATAGGGTCCGACGTGGGCGCGCACGAGGGGGGGCAACCTGTTTGCCAGGCCGTGGTTCACGCGGGCGGCCAGTGTGTCGGCCTCCGTGCCGTAGCCAGGGTAGCCGCTGCGGTCCACGGGCTTCACGCCCAGGTAGTCGGCCCGCCGCACGAGGTCGCGGCCGAAGGCCAGGCGGTCCTCGTCGTAGGCGATGCCCTGGGCCAGAGCGCTGGGCACGCGGCTGGCGGCGACGCCGAGGATGCGGAGGGTTTCGGCGGGCGTCTCGTCCCCGCAGAACGTGCCTGTGGCCTCGGGCACTCGCTGGCGCGCGAGGTCGCAGGCGCGCGGCAGGCCGGCGAAGTAGAGGGCCTTGAGCGGCCCGCCCTGCTCGGCGAGGAGGCGGCGGGCCTTGAGCCGCGTGGCCAGGCGTGCGAAGAGCGCCGCCCCGTCGTCGGGGTCGAGGCGGTAGCTGAAGCCGAGGATGGTGATGCGGTTCTCGCGGAGCCAGCGCTCGACGGCGGAGAAGGCCGCGGGGTCGTCGGGCCGCCCTGCCGCCTCGCAGGCCGCCGCGTCCGCAGCCACGGCGCGGCAGCCGCAGTCCTGAAGTATCTGCGCGACCGACGCGATGCCCAGGGTGTGCGCGTCCAGTGCGGGGCGCAGCAGCCCGAAGCAGTCGGCTCGCGCGACGCGGCGAGGCATGTCACGCCTCCTTGTCCGTGTGGGCGGGGCCTCCGTGCCCCGCGCGGGGCGGAGACGCCCCGCCCACAGGGCCTTCTGCCGGCGGGGTGGGTTCGGCCCCGACGATGAGGAAGCGGAGGTCCTTCACCGACATGCCCCGGATGCCGAGGCGGTCCACGGTGCGCCCCTCGGCCCAGTAGTCCACCCCGTGCATTGCGGAGGCCAGGGTGATGATGGCGCGGGTGGCTGGGCATTGGACGCCGAACATTTCGCCGATGGAGGCGATGGGGACGAGGCTGGCTGGCACGTCCTCGCTGATGTAGCGATGGGCGACGGTGGCGGGGGCGCTGATGCCGGCGTAGCCGGGGTTGGCGCGCATGGCGTCGAGAAGGGTCTTCCCCGCGGCGTCGTAGGCCAGGTAGAGCCACTCGCGGGCCGTGAGGGCGCGGATGCCGAGCGCGGCGGCCACGGCCACGCGCTCGCGGTCAATCGCCTCGAGCACGGCGGCGACCGCGGGCGTGACCCCCTCGACGTAGTACTGGAAGTCCCCGTGCGTGTCCTCGATTCGCCCGGCGTTGAGGATGGTGATGGCGGGGTGGAACACGGCGCCGATGTTGTCGAGGCTCGTCTTGAGCACGTTGTCGCCGGGCACGAACTGGGGGAGGGCCTTGCGGATGACGGGCAACACGTCGGTCACTTGGTACGAGGGCAACGTGGCCAGGGGCACGGAGTTCTTGATGCCGAAGATGCGCACCTGGCCTGGGTTAGTGACCCTAGAGGCATAGAGAAGGGTCTGGGCCTCGGCCAGGTAGGGTCGGACCACTGGGTTGCGCTCGCGGAGCACCTGTGCCGCCTCCAGTGCGCCGCCCGTGCGGCCGGGGTTCAGCACCAGTATCTGGCCGTCGCGGACGTGGGGGGCGACCAGCTCGACCATGTTGCGGTGCGCCGTGGCCGGCACCACCACCATCAGCACGTCCACGTCGCTCACCGCCTCGCAGGGGTCCGAGGTCACGCGGCCCAGCGTGGCGAAGCCCTGGACCTCGCCCGTCACATCAATCCCGCCCCGCTCGCGCACCGGCTCGAGCCGCGCGTCGGTGCGGTTGAACAGGTTCACCCGGCAGCCCAGGAGCGCCAGGTGAGCGGCCATGGCCATACCGCCGTGGCCTGCGCCCAGGACGCAGAAGCTGGGCATCCCCTCGGCGGCGGTGAACTCGCCCAGCGGCCCCTCGGCCGCGGCGAAGCGCTCGATGACCTCCTGCGGCGAGCCGGCGGCCAGCAGCCCCTCGACGAAGCCCTCCACCTCACACAGCCGGGCCAGGCGGCTCAGCGCGCGCAGGTAAAGGCTGTGCGTCTCCGGCGGGCCGAGGAACACCACCACCAGGTGCGCCCGCCCGCCACGGAGCGGGCGCCACGGCACCCCCTCGGGCGAGGTGCCGACCGCGATGAGGAACTGCTTGCAGGCGCGCGTGGCCGCGTGGGGCACGGCCACGCACCGCGCGCCGACGGGGATGAGCGTGGCCCCCTTCCGCTCCCGCGCCGCGATGTCCTGGAGGGCCAGAGCAACGTCCACCGGCCGTTCCGCGCCCAGCGCGGCGGCCAGTGCGGCCACGGCCGCCTCTTCATTGTCTGCCGCCATCCTGGGCAGGATGCCCGGGGGGAGAAGCAGGCTGGCGATCCTCATGGCGGAGGCTCCTTCTAGCGAGCTACACGACAGCGCCTTGCAGGCTGAATCGCGCGGCAGGACCCACCACTTTACCGGGGCGCAGGCATTGAGTCAAGGAGCAGAGCCGACGGGCCGATGTTGACAATTCCCCTCTCTCCGGGTAGCCTTGTTCGGGCCCGGCCGAATCCAAGGAAAAGGACTGTGTTCGAGCTTGCCACCCCCTGCTGCCGCATCGTGCTCCACAACGCCGACTGCCTGGCCGGCATGGCCCAACACCTCGCGCCAGGGAGCGTGGACGTCGTTGTCACCTCTCCGCCCTACAACCTCGGCATCCGCTACAAGAGCTACGACGACACGGCGCCCCGCGACCAGTACCTCGCCTGGCTCGGCGACTGGGCCGACGCCGTCAAAGCCGTCCTCGCCGACGCCGGTTCCCTCTTCCTCAACATTGGCTCCATGCCCTCCGACCCCTGTGTGCCCTTCGACGTGCTGGGCGTCATGCGCTCCCGCTTCGTCCTCCAGAACGTTATCCACTGGATCAAGAGCATCGCCATCTCGAAGGCGGACGTTGGCAACTACCCCGGCCTGACGGGCGACGTGGCCATCGGCCACTACAAGCCGATCAACAGCCGCCGCTACGTCAACGACTGCCACGAATACGTCTTCCACCTCACCAAGCGGGGCGACGTGGAGCTCGACCGCCTGGCCGTCGGCGTGCCCTACCAGGACAAGAGCAACGTCGCCCGCTGGGCCAAGGCCGGCGGCGGCCTCCGCTGCCGCGGCAACACCTGGTTCATCCCCTACAAGACCATCAAGTTCCGCGACCGCGACCGCCCGCACCCCGCCACCTTCCCCGTCGCGCTCCCCGAGCGCTGCATCCGCCTCCACGGCCTCGGGCGGACGAAGCTGGTCCTCGACCCCTTCCTCGGCCTCGGCCACACCGCCCTCGCCTGCCAGGCCCTGGGCGTGGACTTCGTGGGCTTCGAGATTGACAAGGACTACTACGCCCAGGCCTGCCGCGCGCTGAAGGGCACGGGAGAGCTGTGGGACATTCCCCCCTCTCCCTCGGGGAGAGGGTTGGGGTGAGGGTGCTTCTCCCCTCGCCGGCCTCGCGGAAGGCACCCTCACCCCGGCCCTCCCCCCAAAGGGGAGGGAGTGAAGCCCCCTGTGGCCAGACGGGTACCTGTGTGGGCGTGTCGGGCTTTGCACGCGCGCCGACGCCCACCTGGTTGACGCCGCGCCGCCGCTGGCTGTACAATCGGGCGAGAGGACGGGTCAGATTCATCCGTGAACATGTCGACAGGGGATGGCATGGCCTCGGCTGCGGCGGAGGCCGAGCCATAAGTGCCCTTATAACAAGCGCTTATGGCTCGGCTGCCCGCTCGCTCGGCCGGGTCTTCGACATGTTCACCCCGTGTGTTGCGCGTGAACAGGTCGAACACCTCGCTCGGAGTATGCGCAGCCTGTGTCTTCTGGCAGCCGCACCATCCACGTGGCGCCCTCGCGGTACGGGGTGATGCCCAGGGCGGTCTTGGCCCGACGGAGGGTCATGACGGCGAAGCCCGCCTCGCGCGCCCGGCGCTCGACCTCGCCTGAGGGCAGAGGCCCGGCGGCGAGCACCTGCCTGAGCCACTCGGCGGCCTCTTCGCGCGCCGTGGGCACGTAGGGGGCCTCCAGCGCCTCGTCCGCCGTCAGGGCCACAGGCTCGGGCTCCCAAGCCACGGTGGGCAGGGCCGGGTTGCCAGGGTGCGGCACGATGCGGTAGGCCAGGCCCGTGGCTCCCCCCACCAGGTTGCACTTCATGGGCACCAGGAGCATCCGTCCGGGCGCCCCCCGGTCGGGCACGACGGCCCAGGCGGCCCGCGCCGCGGACACGTAGGCCATGCTCCCCAGCGCGCGGTAGAGCGCGGAAGCGGCACGCCGCTTCGTCAGGTGCGTGATGGCGAGGACCGCCACACCCAGCTCCTCCGCCATCGCCTTCACGGGCGCCAGGAGCCGGCGAATGTCCGCGTTGTTGTAGCTCTCGCCACCCCCCAGGTAGGCACTGATGGGGTCGAGAACCACCAGCCGCGTGTCGCTCCGCTTCCGCACGATGGCCTCGAGGAGCGCCATGTCTCGCCCGAGCGACAGGGTCTCGATGCCGCCCCTGTCCTCCCAGCTCACGGCCCGCACCACGCTCACGCGGCTCGGCTCGCCCCCCAGGGCGTCCAGACGCGGGCGAATCGTGTCCGCCGTGTCGTCCTCCGCGCTCAGCAGCACCGTCCTGCCGAGTGGCGCCGTGCTGCCCGCCGCGTCCGGCCACGGGGCGCCGCGGCTCACCCGCGCGGCCATGTCGAGCGCCAGCAACGACTTGCCGCGCCCAGGGTCCCCCACCAGCAGCGTCACCTTGCCCAGCGGCACCCGGCCCGGCCACAGCCACTTCACCGCCCGCGGACCCACTCCCGCCAGGTCGTCCACCCAGGCAACCCCGTAGGTTCCATCCTCCGACTGCGTGTACACTGCTTCCGGCTCCATGCCTCGTTCTCCTTCAAGCAATCGTTCCCGAAACGCCCCTCCCGAACACCGCCGCGCGTGTCCGCCCTCCTCAGCGGAGGCCCGCACCTCTCCCCTGGGGAGAGGTCGCCCGCCACGGGCGGGCGGGTGAGGGCGCTTCCGCCGGCGTCCGCGCTGGCCCGGGCACCCCCACCCCAACCTTCCCCCCGAGGGCTCATCTTTGCCCACACCTCGAGTCGGGCCGTACTGCGGACGAGTCCTTGCCACGGGCCCGCTTCGCGGGGAGGCAAAGCGGCCTCTGCGATGCCGCACTCCATAATCCTCCCGCCTCACAAGGGGGTGGATTATGGACTGCGGCGACGAAGTCGCCGCTTTCGGTTCCCGCGGAGCGGACAGAGGAGCGCGACTGGCGAGGTTGTGAGCAAAGACCAGCTCCGAGGGAGAGGGGGCTGGGCCACGCCCATTCGCGTAGTGCTTCGCTAGGCACCTCCTATCGCCAATGGCCGCGGCCCGAGGGGACCGTGGCGTGGCCGTAATCCGCTGTGATGTCTGGATTTGCGGAATCGGGTTGGTATGCAGCGGCTGGCCTACGTGCCAGCCGTTGGGCGAGCCCCTCCGCCGGCGTACCCTTTGGGCGGGACGCTTCGGGCATCCTCGCCCACGCCATCAGTATATCACATTACCGGGATTTGTCAAGTGGAACCGCAAACTTTTTTTGCCCCGCCCGCATCGGCATCCTGGGCTTCTCGGCCGGCGGACACCTCGCCTCCACCGCGGCCACCCACCACGATGACGGCAACGCCGAGGCCAAGGACCCCATTGACCGCGCGGGCTGCCGCCCCGACTTCGCCGTCCTCGTCTACCCCGTCATCTCGCTTACAACGAAGTACACACACCAGGGATCGAAGAACAACCTGCTGGGCAAGGACCCCGACGCGAAGCTGGTCGAGAGCCTGTCGAACGAGAAGCAGGTGACGGCGAAGACCCCGCCGACGTTCCTGATGGCCACCAGCGGCGACACGGGCGTGCCTGCCGAGAACAGCATCCTCTTCTACATGGCCTTGCGCGAGCACAAGGTCAAGGCCGAGATGCACATCTACCAGAACGGCGGCCACGGCTTCGGCCTCGCCCCCAACGACCCCGTCCTCTCCACCTGGCCCGGCCGGTGCGAGGCCTGGATGAGGGTGAATGGCTTTCTCACGCCGCCGAAGTAGCTTGTGTTGCGGAAAGCCAAGACTGCCTGAAGGCTCCAAACGGGGCGAGAACCCGTTCGGAGTCCTGGCTTCAGCCAGTCTTTCTCAAGCGGGCACGGTCTGTCCTCAGCGAACCAGGCTTTCTGCAACACAAACGAAGTAGTCCCGCTGGCGCTCACTGAACCAGGGGTGCGGGCATCTTTTGTAGGCACCCACGGCTGAAGTGGTGCGCCCCCCACCGAGCCTGCCTCGGTGGAGGCGGGGATTGGCAACTACCAGGCGCCTTGTCCCCTTCTCCCCCTCTCCCCCCGCCCGCTGCGGGCGGGGGGAGAGGGGGACGGGGGGTGAGGGCGCCGCCGTGTAGTGGCCAAACCTTCGCCCCACCGACACAGGGTCGGTGGGGGCGGCAGAATTTGCCTACAATTCCGGCCCGCACCCCATCGGCCGGCCGGCGTTGCGCGCAGCGCAAGTGAGCGCTACAATGGCGCCGCGTTCGGGGCATGGTTAGGTGACTTGTGTGCGGGAAGAGGCCGATGACAATGCGGCGGCTGTGCGGGCTGTGGCTGGCGCTGGCGTGCTGTGCATGGGCTGGCGAGGAGCACCAGCCGCCAGCCGTGGACGATTTGCCGCCCATCCGCCCCGCGGCCACGGACTGGCCGTGGTGGCGGGGGGAGCGGCAGGACAGTATTGCGACGGCGGCGACGAATCCGCCTGTCACGTGGAGCAAGACGGAGAACGTGGTGTGGCGGGCCGATGTGCCCGGGCGCGGCCACGGCTCGCCGACGCTCTGGGGCGAACGCATCTTTCTGCCCACCGCAGATGAGAAGGAGAAGGTGCAATACCTTCTTTGCTTCGACCGCCGCGACGGGAAGAAGCTGTGGCAGACGGAGCTCCACCGCGGCGGGTTCATGCGGCTCCACCCGAAAAACTCCCACGCCTCGGCCACCCCCGCCTGCGACGGCGAGCGGGTGTTCATGCCCTTCATTGTCCAGGGCGGCATCTGGCTCGACGCGGTCGGCCTCGACGGCAAGATCGTGTGGCAGAAGCGATTGGGGAACTTCGAGTCGCTCCACGGCTTCGCCGCGTCGCCAGTCTTCTACAAGTCGCTCGTCATCGTGGTGGCCGACGCGATCAAGAACAGCTTCATCATCGCGGTGCACCGCCGGGCACCCGGAGCCGGCGACGGGTCGGGCGAGGTCGCGTGGAAGATTGACCGTCCGAGCTACAAGCTGGGCACCTACGCCAGCCCCTCGGTCGGCCGCGTCGCGGGGCGCGACCAGCTCCTGCACCAAGGCCCCTACAAGCTCTTCAGCTACGACCCCGCGACGGGAAAGGAGCTTTGGCGGTGCGACGGCCCCGACGAGTCCACCTGCTCGAACCCGACATTCGACGACACGCACGTCTGGGCGGCCGCGGGCTTCCCGAAGCTCAACCTGATGTGCGTCCGCGCCGACGGCAGCGGCGACGTGACGAAGACACATCTGGCCTGGATGAAGCGCGACAAGATGGCCTATGTCCCCTCGATGCTGCTGTCCGACGGCTTGCTCTACATGGTGGAGGACGAGGGGCGGCTCTACTGCTTCGAGCCCAAGACGGGCGAGGTGGTGTGGGAGACGAAGCTGGCGGCGAAGTTCAGCGCCTCGCCCGTGCTCGCGGGCGGCCGCATCTACGTCCCGAGCGAGGCGGGCGTCACCTACGTCTACAAGCCTGGCCGCAAGTTCGAGCTCCTCGCCCAGAACGACCTGGGCGACGGCGGCTTCGCCACGCCCGTCTTCATTGGCGACCGCATCTACCTGCGGACGCTGCACAGCTTGTACTGCCTGGGCAAGCGGTGAAGGTGACGGGCGCCAATCGCACGCTCAGGGGTGCCACCGGCCCAGCCCGCCTCAGGCGGGCGGCAGGGGATAGCCACGGGCGTCAGCCCGTGGGAGTTCGGCGTCACCCCCTGCCCAGCCCCCGCAGGGGGCGGCAGAAACCACCGGCGCGTGATCTGCCGCCCACTGCGGGGCTGGGCGACCGGGGCCGTCGCGATCCACGGGCTCACGCCCGTGGCTATCCCCTGCCGCCCTTCGGGCTGAGCCGAGCGCGGCAGGGTGGCACCCTCTGCATCTGTCACCGAATCACGGGCGGCGGCAGATTCTTGCGGATGCCCAGGATCACCCAGCCCTCGAGGACCTCTCGCAGCTCCTCGCGGCACTCCTCGAGCGTCGCCGCATTGGCCCACACACCGTTGCACTCGGGGATCTCTCCGTAGTAGCTGCCATCCTCGCCGAAGATTCGGTACTTGGCGTGGCGGAGAGCCGCCTGCACGTACTCCAGCAGCATCGTCGTGCCCTCCATGGGCAGTCGCGCTCAAGGCAAGACATGTCCAGCAACTTCCCCCCAATTATACACTGTCCGCGGGGCGCTTCAACCCGCCGCATCGGCCCGGGTGCGGGCCTCTCGTGTAGGTAGCCACCACTGAGGCTGGGTGCCCCCCATCGGCCCGCTCGCGTTGCGTGTCGCGGCAGCGCGTGCTACAATGCCGCTGTGTTGCGAAGCCGGCCGGGAAGCCTTTGCGCAGGAGGAGACGGGATGCAGAAGCGGCTGCTGGGCGGGTTGTGCGTGGCAATGCTGTGCGCCGCCTGGACGGGGGCGGAGACGCTGGACGAGGCGGTCGCCCGCCTCACCAAGGCCGCCGCCGAGACGCGCGACGTGTCCATCAAGTACACGGTCAAGGGCGTATCGAGAACGATGATGCGAGCCGCGCCCCTCGCGGGCGCGATGGAGTTCCAGATGCTCCGCGATGGCGGGAAGACCCTTCTGCGCCTGGCCGGCAGCATCACCATCGAGGAGCCGGCGAAGGAGGAAGGCGCCCCGCCCACCAAGATCGTGAAGAAGATGCTCTCGGTCAACGACGGCCAGTTCGTCTGGACCGAGCGGCCGAGGGGCAAGAGCGGCATTCTGATCTGCGAGAAGAGCCTGCCGACCGACCGGCAAGGGCTCGGCGAGGGCTATATCAGCGGCCCGATCGCGGCAGCCTACACCGCCGCAGGCCTCAAGGGTCACTTCGACGCGTTCCAGCGCGCGTATGATATCACAATCGGCGCCAAAGGCGCCATCGCCGGTAGGCCCACAACCGTGTTCAACTTGTCCCTGAAAGAGGAAGAACGGGAGAAAGCGGCCGAGGCGATGCCCGACGGGCCTCCGGTCACGATGGTTGCCGAACTCGACGAGGCCACCGGCGCCACCCTCGCCGTGAAGCGGACCAACTCGAGGGGAGAGACCCGGTTCGACCTCGCGGCCACCGAGGTGAAGGCTAACACGGGTCTCGACAAGAAGCTCTTCACCTACAGCCGGCCCGAGGGCATGCAGTTCTTTGACCGCACCAAGCCCCCGGAGCCCGAGAAGAAGGAGCAGTGACCGGGTCCTATCTGTCCTATCCGTCCTATCGGTCCTATCGGTGTCTGGCAGGCACTTCATCAGGAGATGACAGATTGAAGAAGCGAATGCTTTGTGTTGCGCTGCTGTGCGGGGCGTGGGCGGCGGCGGAGACGCTGGACGAGGCGGTCGCCCGCCTCACCAAGGCCGCGGCCGAGACCCGCGATGTGGCCGTCAAGTTCACGATCCAGGGCGCGCGATACGAGATGCCCGAGGGCGGCGGGAAGCCCGTGAAGCGCGAGAGCATGATCGGCACGGCCGAACTCCAGATGCTCCGCGACGGCGCCAAGTGCTTGATGCGCGTGGCCGCCAGTATCGTCGAGGAGCGGCCAGCGAAGGACCCCGCGGCTGCTCCGGAAAAGCGCGAAGAGAGCGCCCTGGTCCTCAACGACGGCCAGTTCCTGTGGAAGCAGGAGCAACGGTCCGGGGGCCAGCCGAGGGTCGTGAAGGAACCCGTCCCCACCGAGGGCGGGTTCGGGCCCGAGCGCGGCTCCTTGGTCTTCCTCGACGCCCCGTTCAAGACCACCGGCATCAAGGGCGTGCTCGACAAGGCGGGCGAGAACGCCGAGATCAAAGTGGCCGGCAAAGGGACCGTTGCCGGCAGGCCCACCACGATCATCGAGATGTCGGCGAAGGGCGAGGTCCGCCCGGGGTCCATGCGGCCCGCGAAGGTCGTGGTGCAGTTCGACGACGCGACGGGGGCGGCGGTGAGCGGGCAGGACTTGAATGCCGCAGGCGATGTGCTGAGGGGCTTTGCGGCTATCGAGGTCAAGGCCAACGCGGGCCTCGACAAGAAGCTCTTCGCCTACACTCCACCAGAAGGGGCAAAGGTGGTGGACCGGACACAACCGGCAAAGGAGCCTGAGAAGTAGACGCGATAGGCCGGTTCGCCAGTTGGCAATCTAGCGCGCGGGCCGGAGCCGGCTTGGAAAGCCATAAGTGTGGCCGTCATAAGCTCTTACGCCGATGACCCCCGGTCCACTAGATTGCCAGACCCAGGGGCGGGGGGATTGGCAGCCTAGCGCCTAGCGCGGGGGCATGGCCCTCACACCCCATGCTCGGTGCGAGCGATGATCTCGTCCTGGAGGTCCTCCCACAGCGAGATGAAGGGGGCGGAGTAGCCGGCCACGCGGACCATGAGGCCGGCGTGCTTCTCGGGGCAACGCCTGGCCTCCAGGAGCGTCTCGCGGCTGTAGAAGTTGAACTGAAGCTGTTGGCCGCCGGAGCGGAAGTGGGCCTCGATGAGGGCGGCGACCTTTTCGATGCCCGCGTCGCTTTCGAGGAGCTTGGGGTCGAGCTTGACGTTGACGGTGGTGGAGGTGGGCAGGAGGCGGTGGGGGAGGCTGGCGACGGAGTTGAGCATGGCGGTAAGGCCGCGGCGGTCGCGGCCCTGGGCTGCGGCCAGGCTGTCGGCCAGGGGCTCGCCGGCGCGGCGGCCGTCGGGCGTGGCGCCCGTGACGCGGCCGAACTCGATGTGCATGTTCTCGCCGCCGGCGAGTGTGCCGAGGGTGTACTGGCCGCCGCGGAAGGGGGTGCGGCGGCGCAGGATGGCGGCGAGGGACTCGATGATGCGGCCGGCCAGGGCGTCGGCCTCGGGGTCGTCGTTGCCGAAGTGGGGAAGCCTGTTGAGGATGCGGAGGCGCAGGTCCTCGTGCCCCTCCCAGTTGCCGCGAAGGATGTCGGCCAGCTCGGCGAGGGTCATCTCGCCGTGCGCGCCCGATGGGCCAGGAGCGGGCGATGGCGTTCCCTCCCCTGTCATGCTGAGCTTGTCGAAGCATCTTTCAGGGGCGCGGCCCGATCCTACGGGGTTGTCTCCCGGATCGCAGCCCACTCCCCTGAGAGGTTCCTCGGGGGCCTCGGAATGACAGGTGGGGTGTGGCGCGGGGTTGTAGACGAGTCGGCGGATGGCCGCGAGGGAATCGGCCAGGTTCACGATGCCTATGGCGTCCCAGTTGCAGTGGTTGTAGCGAGCGCCGCCCTGGGTGTAGCCGAGGCAGCGCTCGATGCAGTCGTTGGTCACGAGCGAGGCGGTGAGGATGCCGCCTGGGATTTCGGCCTGGCGGCGGTCGCGGTCGAGCGAGAAGTCGTGGGCGCCCGCGGCGGCGGCGTCCATGGCCTGCTCCAGCGCAGCCCAGAGCTTGTCGAAGGAATCGAGGGAATCGAGAGCGGCGGCGAGTGTGGCACTGCTGGCTTGCCCAGCAGTGCGGCCATCGGAGGAGACACGGCTGGGCGAGCCAGCCGTGCCACACACTGGTGGGGCGCCGACGGCTGTGGCACTGCTGGCTTGGCCAGCAGTGCGGCCATCGGAGGAGACACGGCTGGGCGAGCCAGCCGTGCCACAGTCCAGGGCGGGCTCGAGGGCGAGGACGCGGCGGAGGAGCTTGGGGAGGTTGATGAAGCCCTCGACGGCGCCCATTTGGGCCTTGCCTGTGACGATGACCTCGTGGCAGCCGGAGAGGGAGAAGTCGCGGGCGTCCTCGATGGCGATGCCGGTGCGGACGAGTGCGGGGACGATGCTCTCGTCGGAGCAGAAGTCGGGGCTGCCGCTCTGGGTGCGGAGCGTGCGGACGGCGCGGCGGAGGAGGTCGGGCGGCGTGCCGCGGTGCCAGCGGAAGCCGACCTGGGGGCGCTGAATCGCCAGCTCCTCCGTGACCTCGAGGCAGAGCCGGGTCACTTCGCTTGAGGCGTCGGAGCCATCGGCCTTGGTCCCGCCGAGGGTGAGGTGCTGGTGGGCGGCGACGGCGGCCTCGGCGCCCATGAACTCGAATATCTTGAGCCAGAGGCAGGCGAGAAGCTCCTTGGCGAAGTCGCGGGTGAGGGTTCCGGCCGCGATGTCGCGTTCGTAGAAGGGCGCGAGATACACGTCCACGCGGCCTGGGGCGTCAGGCGAGAAGAGGAAGGCAAACCAGAGGGCTTGGCAGGCCTCCCAGAAGGTCCGCGGCGGGGCGGCCACCACGCGGCGGCAATGCGAGGCGATGGTCTCCAACTCCGCGCGGCGGCCCGTTTGGAGTGCGGCCTTTAGGCCGTCTTCCGTTTGGAGTGCGGCCTTCAGGCCGTCTTCCGTTTGGAGTGCGGCCTTCAGGCCGTCTTCGGGCTGTACGGGCTGAAGCCCGCACTCCGAACGCGCGAGGGCCTCGGCCAGGTCGGCGTGGCGCCGGCAGAAGGCGATGTAGCCTTCGGCCACGATGCGGAGGGCGTCGAGGAAGTGGCTCTTCTCCGCCTCGGGGCTCGCCGCCGCGCGTGGCACTGCTGGCTCGTCCAGCAGTGAGTCCCGGCCACAGGACACGGCTGGGCAAGCCAGCCGTGCCACGTCGGGCGCGAGGCGGGCCTTGCGCGCCTCGATACGCGCGATCAGTCCCTCGAAGCCGCCGGAGAGGATGGCCTCGTAGTCGAGCGTGGTGTGGTTGCCTGCCGGGCTGAGGACGCCCTCGCGGATGAGAAGGGTCACCTGCTCGCTCATCGGCCACCAGGGCTCAAAGCGCTGGCGGCCAAACGAGTGGGGCGTGGAGCGTTCCGCTCCGTAGACCAGGCCGGGCCGGCAGCCGACGAGGGGTTCGCCCTCGTGGATGGCGATGGGCCTGTGCCGCCACACGTGGGCCAGAGCCTTCGCCTCGCGGAGGACGGGCGGCTCGGCTTCGGTCTGTGCGAGCGACTCCTCCCGAAGCCGCTTCCCGTCGGGGTCGGCCATGTAGCGGCTCGTCAGCGCCCGTTCACGGAGGAAGGAGACTCGTTCATGCATCGCCCATCATCCTGGTGTGTTGGCGCTCGCGTGCTCGTCGGCGAAGAGGGCGCGGAGGCGGTCGGTCGAGCAGTCCTTGCAGCCGAGGGCGTCGTGGTGGTCGTCGGTGGGAACGCGGAGCTTCTTGACGATGCGGCGGAGCTCGGGGTGGTCGTGCTGGGCGAGGTCGCGGACGAAGCCCTGGAACTTCTCACAGGTCTTGCACTGCTCGACGGTGAGGTAGCGCTGGAGCTCGCCGTGGAGCCGCTCGAGCTGCCGCTCGCGCTTCTTGTCGGGCAGGAGCAGGGTGGCAAGGCCAATGAGGATGAAGAGGACGCCGGCGCCGATCTTGATGTACTTCGGGTCCACCGCTTTGGCGATCACGGCGCCGACGGCGACACCAATGGCGGTGGCCACTGTCATGGCCAGGGAGGCGGCGAGAAAGACGACGAAGAGCGCGTGGCGGTTGCCCGCGGCGAAGCTCATCGCGGCGAGTTGCGTCTTGTCGCCCAGCTCGGCCAGGAAGATCGCGCCAAACGTCACCAGGAAGAGCCGAATGTCCATGTCCGAGTAATCCCTTCAGCAACAGGTTGTCCCGGACGCTTGACCCGTGACGCGTGACCAGAAGAGAGGGAACGAAGTCTCTGGTTTTGTCACGCGTCACGCATCACGCATCACGCATCAGCCCAACGCCACGTCGAGGAACATCATGACGGCGAAGCCGCCGATGACGCCCATTGTGGCAAGATCGGTGTTCCCCTCGCGCTGGGCCTCGGGGATGAGTTCCTCGGCGACGACGAAGATCATGGCTCCGGCGGCGAAGGCCAGCGCAAAGGGGAGAACAGGCCGCATGAGCAGCACCAGGCCCGCCCCAAGGACCGCGGCAATTGGCTCCACGGCGGCCGAGAGCTGGCCGAACCACCAGGCCCTGGCGGGCGAGAGCCCCTCGCGTCGGAGCGGCATGGCCACGGCCATGCCCTCGGGGAAGTTCTGGAGGCCGATGCCGACGGCGAGGGCGATAGCCTTGGCCAGCGTGGCGCCCTCCACGTGCGCCGCGGCGGCGCCGAAAGCCACGCCTACGGCCAGGCCCTCGGGGATGTTGTGGAGCGTGATGGCCGCCACCAGCAGGATGGAGCGCCGCCACGTGGTCTTGATGCCCTCGGCCTTCTGCGGCTGGTCGGCGAGGTCCGGGTGCAGGTGGGGCAGCACGGCGTCAATCGCCCGCATCATCCCGGCCCCGGCTAGGAAGCCGGCGAGGGCGGGGAGCCACTTGGGCAGGCCCAGCTCCTCGCTCATTGCGATGGCGGGGGCCAGCAGCGACCAGTAGCTCGCCGCCATCATCACCCCCGCCGCCATCCCCAGCATCGCGTCGAGGAACCGCTGGTTCAGCCGCCGCGTGAAGAAGACGGGCACCGACCCCGCCGCAGTCACGCCCCAGGTGAACAGCCCGCCCGCCAGGGCCTGGAGCACGGGATGCCATTGAGAGAACGGCTGCACGCCGAAGCCTCCTTCCGTCGCCGCAGTCCACAATCCCTCCCCCGTGCGGTGCGGCATCGCAGATGCCAGGGGGCTACTTGTCGGCCTTGGCGGCGACGTGGCGGAGGATGTCCTCGGCGCGGCGGACGGTGCGGCGGTCCTTGCTCACGGCGAGGACCTTTTCGAGGGCGGCCTTGACCTCCTTGGGATGGCTATCGCGGAGCCTGTCGGCAATGGAGACGGCGGCGGCCACGGCCTCGCCCACAACGTCCTTGTCGTCGAGGCAGGGCGCGACAAGCGCGAGGGCCTCGGGGGACCGCATCTCGCCGAGGCTGGCGAGCACTTGGCGGCGCTCGTCGGCCCGTGGGGCGAGCTGCATGGCCTCGCGGTGCATCCTCAGACCCTCGTCGGCCGAGGCGCGCCCGACGATGCCGGCGAGGCGGATGTAGCCGCGGAGGGCGAGGACGCGGAAGTTGGCCTCAGGCGCGCCCTCGGCCAGCGCCAACAGGTCGGGCGCGGCGGCGGAGGCCGGCCAGTCCACCAGGGCGCGGACGGCGGTCTCGCGCATCTCCTTGTCGTCGAGCGCGGCGCGCACGAGGGGCAGGGCCTTGTCGAGCGCAGGCAGCTTCGCGTCCTTCGCGCGGTCCTGTGGGGTGGTGACGCGGACGAGTGCCTGCATGGCCGCGGCGCGCTGCCCCTTGTCCTTCGCGGTCTCGAAGAGGGCGAGCAACAGGTCGGCGGCGGTCGCGTCGGGCCAGAGGCACACGGCGCGGGCCGCGGCATCGGCGGTCTCGGCGAGGGGGCTCTTGAGGGCGGCCTGCACTACCTCCATCGCCTTCGCCCCGCCGAGGCGGCCAAGGAGCGGCAGGAGCAGCGCCTTCTCGGCGTCGGTCGCGCCGGCCAAGGCGGCGAGCACCGGGTCGGCCTGCTTCTCCTTGTCGGGCGTCTGCTGGCAGACGCGGACGATGGCCTTCTCGGCCTCGTCGCGCTCGCGGCCCTTGTCGGCCTTGAGGAGGCCCTTGACCATGCCCGGCACGTCGTTCGGCCCGGCAAGCCGCCCGAGGGCGGACATCGCGCGGGAGCGGAGGCCCGCGTCGTCGCCCGCGGCCTCCTGGAGAAGCGCGGGGACGGCGGCGGCCATGCCGCGGGCCTCGATGATGGCGATCAGTTCGCCGCGCTTGCGGGCGTCCTTCTCGGCCTGCATGGCGGCGAGGACTTTCTCGTCAACGCCCTCGCCGTGGACGGCGATGAGGCTGCGGCGCGCGGCGTCGCCGGCGGGGCCGCCGGCGAAGGCGGTCTCGATGAGCATCGGCACGGACGAGGCGTCGCCGAGGGCGCCGAGGGCGGTGAGCGCCGCCACCTTGAGCGCCTCGTCCTGGCTCTTGGCCGCCTCGGCGGCCGCGGGGAGGGCGGCCTTGTCGCGCCGGGCGGCGAGCGCGCCGAGGAGCAGGCTCTGCCCGGCGGGCGGGAGCTTGCCGATGCCGGCGGCCAGGGCCTTCACGGCGTCGGGGGAGAGCTGGGCGACGTGGCCCGCGGCCACCTCGCGCGCGTCGGCGTCGTCGCCCGCGAGGAGTTCCAGCACCCTCGCGGCCGCCTGGTCGCCCGAGGCATTGAGGATGCCCTGGAGAGCCGCGAGGCGGACGGCGCGGCTCTCGTCCTTGGTGTACATCCCCTTGTAGATGGCCATCGCCTCGTCGGCCTTGCCTGCCTTGAGCAACGCATCGGCGCAGGCGCGCCAGGCGTCGCAGATGCGGAAGCGCGCGTCGCCAGTGGCCTTCGGCCGCGCCGCGGCGAGGGCCTTTGCCGCGTCGGAGGTGGCGATCTTGCCGAGCGCACGGGCCGCCGCGGCAGCCACGGCGGCGTCCGCGTTGCCCAACTCCTTGGCCACGGCAGCGGTCCCCGCGGCGTCGGCGCGGTAGCCCAGGGCGTTGAGGAGCGCCACCTTCAGCGCCGCGTCCTGAGCGGCGCCCAGCTTGGCGGCGAGAGCCGCGGTCGCCTTGGGGTCAGAGTTGTTCGCCAGGCAGCGGATGGCGCCATCGCAGAGATGGGGGTCCCTGTCGCCGACGAGGGCGGCCACGGCCTCGACACACTCGCCGCGGCCTATGATCTCGAGCTGCTTCAGGAGCCAGATGCGGGCGGGGGTGGGAACGTCGGGGCCGAGCTTCTCGATCATCGTCAGGCAGGCCTCGGCCCGGCGGGCCTCATTGCCCGGCGTGCCCGCCTCGTAGCACAGCCGCTGCCACTCCTGCTGCGGCCTCTGCCGGTCGGGGATGCTCTCGACGCCCATGCCGGGGAGCAGCTCCGCCAGCACCGCCTTCAGCGGCTTCGCCTCCTCCTTCGGCGCCTCGCCCGCGGCGCTCACGCCGGCTGCTACGAACGCCGCGAACCCGACGGCCAATCGCCCGAACCACCTCATGCCGCGTCTCCTTCCCCCCGAAGGTGAAGCCTGCGTCGCCGGAACGGCGTCCGAGATTCTACAACTCCCTGCCGCGCCATTCAAGCACGATACGGGCCTGGGGTGCTCGCAATCTCCCATGTGGGAAAAGGGGACATTCTACTTTTTTGGCTCTCCGGGCTTTCTTGTGGGTGCCCACAAGGGGGGCGCCAAGCCGAGGAACCCTTCTACCTCCCTCAGCATAGGCATGGCAAGGACTTA
>Ga0194112_10003412_pt1 | contig 22118 bp, 19 predicted proteins | sample TA2MahC400mmetaG_FD_146191 | JGI IMG/M metagenome (GOLD analysis project Ga0194112, IMG submission 146191) | Freshwater microbial communities from Lake Tanganyika, Tanzania - TA2015016 Mahale Deep Cast 400m | ecosystem: Environmental > Aquatic > Freshwater > Lake | place: Tanzania: Lake... | reverse complement strand
CGCCGACGCCCCCCTCGCCTACACGGCCAACACCTGGTATCACATCGCCTACGTGGTCACGCCCACCGGCTACAACCTCTACGTGCGCGACACGGCCGGCAGCGTCATCGCCACCGGCTCTGGCGCGTACTCGGGCACGCCCGTCCTCCTGGATGCGAGCCACGTGCTCAACATGGGGCGCTACAGCGGCGGCAGCGAGTACCTCACCGGCCTGATTGACGACGTGGCCGTGTGGAACCGCGCCCTGTCGCCCGCCGAACTCGCCGTTGTGGCCCAGCTCGGCTTCAAGTCCACGCTCGTGGGCGGCACCCTCACCACGGCCGGCACCACGGTCTTCGGCCAGGATGCCCTCATTGACGTGCCCCGCATCAACGTCACCGGCGGCACGCTCCAGGGCGGCAAGCTCTGGCCCCCCAGCGCCCGCGCCACGCTCCAGCCGCAGACCACCCTTCGCCTGGCCGGGGGCCAGCTTATCGGCGGCTTCGATCTCACCAACCCCAGCACCACGGCCGGCTCCTACGCCCTCGAGGTCGAGAACGGCACGGGCATCCAGACGGCCACCCTCATCGGCCCCGCCGCCTCGCTCCGCAAGACCACGGCCGGCTCCGCCATCTTCTCCGGCGAAGTGACACTGAACAACATCCGCGTCGAGGCCGGCTCCCTCACCTTCGCCCACGGCCCGAACCTCACGGCCAACAACATCACGGTCACCGGCGGCTCCCTGACCAGCCACAAGAACACCACGGTCGGCACCCTCGACCTCCAGAGCGGCACGACCACCCTCACACGCCACACCACGGTGACCACCGCCTTCCAGGGCGCGGCGGGCATGCTGATTGCCGACGGCTCGTTCGACTTTGATGCCTCCTCGGCCTCGCTGGTCAACTTCGGCGGCACCCTGCGCGTCACCAACTCCGTTCCGGCCACGAGCGGCAACCTCCTGGTCAAGCTGCCCGGGGCCACCAGCATGCCCTATGGCGGCCTCATCGGGTACTGGCCCCTCAATGAGGGGGCAGGCGTCGTCGCGGCCGACCTGAGCGGGAAGAACAACCCCGGCACCATCAACGCCAACGCTACCTGGGTGAACGACGGCACGCGCGGATGGGTCCTCAACTTCCCCGCCTCCGGCTCCGTCAGCATCCCGGCGGCCGCCTTCGCGTCCCTGGCCAACCAGGGCCAGGCCACGGTCTCCCTCTGGCAGTTTGGCGACGTCGCCAACCAGCCGCGGAACGACACGATTTTCGGCGGCAGCCAGGCCAATGGGAACAGGGTGCTCCAGAGCCACCTTCCTTGGGGAGACAGCAACGTCTATCTGGACGCTGGCGACAACATGGGCAACCGCATCAACAAGCTCGCCACACCCGCCGAGTTCGAGGGCGCCTGGCACAACTGGGTCTTTGTCAAGGACACCTCGATCGGCAGCCTTCGGATCTACCTGGACGGCGTCCAGTGGCACTCCGGCACCGGCATGAACCAGGCGATGCCGCCGATCACGGCCTTCCGGATCGGCTCCACCGCGGCCGGGGCAGAGAACTACTACGGCATGATCGACGACTTCGCCGTCTGGAACCGCCCCCTCGCCCAGTCGGAGATCACGAAGATCTTCCAGGGCGGCACATTCCACCCCTACCTGGGCAACCTGCGGCTCGACCCCAGCAGCCAGATCACCCTCGGGGGCGTCGGCGTGGCGACCTTTGCCACCGTGGGCGCGACCGGCGGGCTCACCATCAGCGGCGGCCTCGACGTCGCCCCCACGACCAGCGGGCCGGCCAATGTCCAGGGCACGCGCTCCGGCGTCCTCTTCAACGCCGCCGTCACCGCCGGCAACTTCAACGTCGCAGGCCCCGGCGTGGTGACCCTGGGCACCGACGCCTCCGTCGCCATCGGCGCCGGCGGCACCCTCACCGTGCCTCAGGGCGTCGCCATCACCTCCGACCCCGGCGCCGGCGGCACCGCCACGATCAACGCCAGCCAGGGGAGCGTGAGCTACAAGGGCGGCCTCAACGTCGCCAGCGGCACCCTCGTCCTCAACGGCTCAGCCCCCGTCCCCAGGCCGGCTAACGCGATGGCGTTCTGGGGACTGAACGAGGCCTCCGGCACCGTCGCCTCCGACGTCAGCGGGAACAACCGCTTCGGCACGCTGATCAACAGCCCCACGTGGGTGCCCAACGGCGGCGTCATCGGCGGCGCCCTCTCCTTCAACGACTTCAACAACTACGTCATCGTTCCCCGAACCAACAACGGCGGCATCAACATTGACAACCAGTCCTTCACCCTGGCTGTCTGGTCGAAGATCTCGCCCACGGCCGTCGCGGCCGACTACTTCTTCGGCCAGGGCAGCAGCGCCGGCCTGCCCAGCGCCACCGACCGCGCCCTCCACGTCGGCCGCCGCGATGGCACGAACGAGACCATCGCCTTCTACAGCGACGACCTGAACTACGGCAACGCCGCCATCGTCAGCGACACGGCGAACTGGCACCACTGGGTGATCACCTACGACGCCACAACCAGGGCCCAGAGCATCTACGTGGACGGCTCGACGACGCCGGTCGCTACCCGCACGGCCGGCGGCCACTTCGCCGCCGGCGGCACGACGGACTTCTGGCTCGGCCAGGCCAACGGCGGCAACTGGTTCGGCGGCCTCCTCGACGAGGCAGCCGTCTACGGCCGTGTCCTGACCCTCGCCGAGCGCCAGAACCTCTACCGCGCCGGCCTCCAGGGCGGCTACGGCGCCGCGCGCTTCGGCGACCTCACGATGGCCCCGGGCACCACCCTCGTCGCCACCTCCCAGCCCGTCGGCTTCAGCACCGCCGCCATCGGCGGCGGCACAGTCGCCAACCCCACCACGATGACCGGCGACATCACGGTTGACCGCCGCATCGCCGTCAGCGGCACAGGCCAGCTCCTCATCAACGGCCCCGGCGCCGGCGGCAGCGGCGGCCACCTGCGCGTCAGCGACGGCCTGGTCTACGAGTGGGGCTTCGCAGGCCCCACGAACCACGACCTCATCACCATCCTGGGCGACCTGCACTTCGAGAAGAGCTTCACCCTCCGCATGTTCGGCGAGGGCGGCGGCATCCTGCCGACCGACTACGTGCCGATCTTCCTCTACAGCGGCATCCTCGACACCCCTCCTGGCGGGCTCCAGTACACCATCGAGATCGGAAACCTGGCCGACCCGAAGCACCTGTTCGTGTGGGACATCTCGGACGCCGAGCTGTTCGTCGGGCTCCACGAAGGTCAGCAGGGCATCTGGCTCCACGGCCTGTTTGCCCAGGCGGTTCCCGAGCCCGGCACCCTCGCCGTCCTCGCCCTCGGCGCCCTCGCGCTCCTGCGCCGCCGCCGTCGCGGCCAGCAGAAGTGACAAGTCCGTCGCTCCCCAACCCTCCCGAAGCGAGGGACCCCTGCGGGTCCCTCGCTTCTCTCTTGGCCCCCCGATGCGGCCAGCGCCCGCAACCAAGGGCGGCTGGGCCTGCAACGAGTCTTGGGACTGGGGAGCTATCGGATCACGTGGACGTGGCTGCACAAGGCCGAAGAGGATGGTGCCGGGATCGGTCGCATCCGGTTCCATCGTGTGAAGGATGCGTCCGCCGACAGCTTGGAGGGAGTTGTCGCGATGTCGGTGGCCCCCGGGAGCGTCATCCACACGGACGGATGGTCTGGGCACGGCGGCCTCAGTCAGCGGGGCTACAGCCATGAGGTGATTCGCCCGGAAGGGGATGTCGGCGAGGACTTGCTGCCGAGAGCCCACCGCGTGGCGGGCCTCCTCAAGCGCTGGCTGCTTGGGACATACCAAGGAGCGGTCCGCTTCTCTCATCTGGACTACTACCTCGACGAGTAACCTTTCGTTTCAACCGCCGCACCTCGCGTTGGCGCGGCAAGCTCTTCTACCGCTTGGTCCAACAGGCGGCGGTAGATCCTGGGAGTGTGGGGGCAAAGCCCCCACGGCGATGGCCCTGGCTCCTCCGCAGCGAACCCGATTTGATACTGGCGGGCGCGCCGGCTACAATGCAGGAACAGGGAGCGGCGGCGCAGCAGGAGGCCAGGCATGCCGGAACGGGTCAGTCGCAGGACGTTCGTCAAAGGCTCTCTCGCGGGGGCGGCGCTGGCGCTCGGGGCCGGCACGGGCGTGGCAGCCGAGGCCCCGCCCGCGGGGGCGAAGAAGCTGCTGCCCACGGGGAAGATCGGGAAGCTCGAGATCACCCGCCTCATCCTGGGCGGCAATCTGCTTGGGAGATATACCCACGCGCGCGACCTGCGCTTCGTCCTCAAGCTGATCAAGGAGTACAACACCGACGCGAAGATGCTCGACACCCTGGCCCTCGCCGAGGCGAGCGGCATCAACACGGTGTCGGTGCACGTGTCGCCCGACATCCGCCGCCTGCTCAGGGACCACCGCGAGAAGCGCGGCGGAAAGCTCCAGCGGATTCTTTACCCGACGAGCAACATCGAGGACTGGGCGGGCTACAGCCGCGACGTGCAGCAGATCGCCGACGATGGGGCCGAGGCCTGCTACGTCTGGGGCGTCCACACCGACGCTCTCGTCGCCAAGGGGAAGCTCGACGTCATCGCCAAGGCCGTCGAACTCATCAAGGCCAACAACATGCCCGCAGGCGTCTGCGCCCACGACCTCCGGGTCATCCAGGAATGTGAGAAGGCCAAGCTGCCCGTGGACTTCTACATCAAGACGTTCCACCACCTGAACTACCCGAGCGCGAAGATGGACTACGATTCCATCTGGTGCCGCAACCCCGAGGAGACGGCGGCGTTCATGAAGTCGGTGGAGAAGCCCTGGATCGCCTTCAAGGTGATGGCGGCGGGGGCGATTCCGCCGAAGGACGCCTTCCGCTACGCCTTCGAGGGGGGCGCGGACTTCCTCTTCGCGGGCATGTTCGACTTCGACATTGCTGAGGACGTGCAGATCACGCGCGAGCTCCTGGCGAGCGAGCCGAAGCGCGCTCGCCCGTGGAGGTCGTGAAGAGGACGAAGACCGCCTAAAGGCCGAACTACGAACGCGTCGCCCCTGGTTTGTAGTTCCGCCTTCAGGCGGTCTTGCTGGCGGTCCCTGGAAGTGATGAGCAAAGGAGAGTGCAATGCCTGGTGAGTTGAGCCGTCGCGATTTCGTGAAGGGTTCCGTGGCCGGTGCCGCGCTGGCGGCTGGGGCCGGTGCGCTTGGCGCAGAGCCGTCCGCCGCGCCGAAGGCCGATGCGCTGCCTAAGGGGAAGATTGGCAAGATGGAGGTCAGCCGCATCCTCCTCGGCGGCAACCTCTTGACCCACTTCACCCACAGCCGCGACCTGCGCTACGTCTACGCCCTCGCCGCCCACTACAACACCCCCGCGAAAATCCGCGAGACCCTCGAGGTCGCCGAGGCAAACGGCATCAACACCCTCTCCATCCACACCGTGCCCGCCGCCCTCAAGATTCTCCAAGAGCACCGCAAGAACGGCGGCAAGATGCAGTGGATCATCTGCTCCACCGCACCCATCAACGACGCCAACGCTTACGGCAAGTCCATCCAGCAGCTCGTGGACATGGGCACGGATGCGATCTACGTCTGGGGCGTCCACGCCGACGGGCTTACTGGCAGCAAGGTGGGCGTGCTGGCCAAGGCGGTGGAGATCATCAAGGCCAGCGGCGCCCTCTGCGGCGTCGGCGGCCACCAGCTCGGGGTCGTCCAGGCCGTCGAGAAGGAGAAGATCCCCGCCGACTTCTACATAAAAACGTTCCATCACCACAACTACCCAAGCGCGAAGCTGGGCCACGACTCGATGTGGTGCCATGACCCCGACGAGACGAAGAAGGTGATGGAGACGGTGGAGAAGCCGTGGATTTCGTTCAAGGTGATGGCTGCCGGGGCGATCCCGCCCCAGAGCGCCTTCCAATACGTCTTCGAGAACGGCGCCGACTTCAGCCTGGCCGGGATGTTCGACTTCGAGATCGCCGAGGACGTGGCGATCGCCAAACGTGTCCTCGCCGGCCTCAAGGACCGCAAGCGGCCGTGGAGAGGATGACCCGGCAGGGGTGTTGGCTCTGACCCCTCTCCCTTCCAGGGAGAGGGTAGGGTGAGGGTGGGACTCCATGGCGAGAGCCGGCGCCCAACCCTCCCCCTGCCCCCTCCCTGAGAGGGAGGGGGGTTAGCGGCTTCCCCTTCTCCATCCGGAGACGATGAATGAAGCGCAGGGAGTTCTTGGGGGCAGGGGCTGGGCTGGTGCTGCTCGGCGCGCACGCCGGCGAGCCGGGCAAGCCGCCCGCCGACGCCCTCAACATCGCCCTCATCGGCGCGGGCGACCAGGGGCGCGTCCTCATCAACTCCACGCTCCCCATCGCGGGCGTCCGATTCCGCGCCATCTGTGATGCCTGGCCCTATCGCCGCCAGGGCACCAAGTACTACCTGAGCGTCTACAGGCACAAGGCCGCTGACTACGCCGACCACCGCGAGATGCTCGATAAGGAGAAGGGCCTCGACGCCGCCCTCATCGCCACGCCCGACGCCCTCCACGCCGAGCAGGCCATCGCCTGCCTGAAGGCGGGGCTGCACGTCTACTGCGAATGCCCGATGGCCAACACCGTCGAGGGCGCGCGGGCGATGGTGAGGGCGGCGAAGGAGACGGGGCGCCTCCTCCAGATCGGCTACCAGCGCCGCAGCAACCCCCGCTACCTTCACGCCCTCGACAAGCTGCTCCGCGAGGCGAAGCTGCCCGGCCGCCTCACCCACCTCAACGCCCAGTGGTGCCAGCCCGTGAGCGAGGACCTGGGCTGGCCCAAGGCCGCCGAGATGAGCGCCGACGAGCTGAAGCCCCTCGGCTACGCCTCGATGCACGAGTTCCGCAACTGGAAGCACTGCCGCAAGCACGGCGCCGGCCTGGTCGCCGGCCTCCTCGGCCACGCCCTCGACGTGGCCAACTGGTTCCTCGGCGTGCCCCCGAAGAGCGTCCTGGCCGCCGGCGGCACCGACTTCCACAAGGGCCGCGAGTGGCACGACAACGTGATGGCCGTGATGGACTACGAGACGCCTGAGGGCGTCGTGCGCGCCGCCTACCAGGCCCTCACCACCACGAGCGCCGGCGGAACCTCCGCCTTTGAGCACTTCCTGGGCACCGAAGGCTCCCTCCGCATCGCCGAGTACGCCAAGTGGACCAAGCTCTTCCACGAGCCACACGCGCCCGACTGGGACAAGTGGGCGCGCCTCAACTACGTCCTCAAGGAGCCCTTGCCCGCCCCCGAGAAGAAGAAGGAAGACGAGGGCAAGCCCGAGGACCCCAACGTGGTGAAAAGCCGCGAGACCGGCCTGGTGCTGAGCTACGACCTGCCCGTCGCCCTCGACAAGCTGCCCCACCAGCCGCACCTTGAGAACTTCTTCGACGCCATTCGCCGCAAGGCCCGGCTCGCCTGCCCTGCCGAAGCCGCCTTCCCTGCCACCGTCGCCGCCCTCAAAGTCAACGAGGCCATCGAAGCGAAGCGGATGCTCGTCCTCTCCCGCGACGATCTAAGCAGCCTTTAGTGATTCGGCTCATTCCAGGCGAAGACTGCCTGAAGGCAGGACTCCAAACAAGCGCGTGTCTTCGTTCGGAGTCCTGCCTTCAGGCAGTCTTGACGGCATCAGCGCAGCGGCACGGAGCGCGGAAGGCGGCTCAGAGGCCCCGCTCCATCTCCTCGATGGCCTTCCGGACGTTTGCCTCGTGGCGGCTGCCGAAGACGAGGACCATCAGCCGCTCCATGATCAGGCGGTGGTCGGCGATGTCGAATGCCTCGCCGCCACCGGCCTTGGCAATCTGCGCGAACTCGGGCACCACGGCGCCGTGGCACACGACTGTGCTGACGATGCCCTTCTGGTTCTCGCGGAACCGCCGGGCGATGCCGATTGCGGTGTCAACGTCCTGCGGGTGCGGCGGGGCATCGCCGAACAGGAGGATGACCTTCCGCGCGCCCTTGCGGAACGGGTTGTTCTCCACCGCCCACGCCAGGGCCTGCTGCACCTGCTCCGGCGCGTCGCCCCCGCCGCTGGCCCGGATCGGCTGCGTGTACTCCGACACCTTCCGGATGTCGTTGGTCAGAGGAAGCCCCTTGACCACGTATTCGTCGCCGGTGTCGCGGTAGGTGCACACCCCGATCCGCGCGCCGGGCACCAGCTTGTGAAGCGCCCTGCCCATGCCCAGGATTTTGGTCTTGACCTCCTCGATCTCGCCCGCCATGCTCCCCGTGCTGTCGAAGACCAGCACGATGTCCAGCCCGTGAGCCCGCAGTTGCCTGATCAGGCTCCCCCAATCGCCCCCCGCCGCGCCTCCCCCGCCACCCACGGAGCCCACGGCTCCCGCGAGTGCAGTGAACCCCCCGCTCGCCCCCGCTCCCAGGTCGAGGCCGACCACCGCCTCGGCCGGCGACGTCTCGGTCGCCACCCCAAGCTCGCGGACCTCCTCCGTCGGCTCCGTCGCCGTCTCACTGGGCATGGTCACCGGCGTGTCAGGGGAGGCGATCTCCACCGGACTCGGCGCACCAGTGTCCAGCCGCGCGTCCTCCGACTCGCTGCCGGCCCCGATGCCGACCTCGGCCTCCCCCGAGCCCGTCCCCAGCCCCGACAGCCACGTCGCCCCCGTCATGCCCAGGATGAGCAACAGGTGCAGGAGGAGCGAAATCCCCCAGCCGGCCGCCCTGGCGAACGGGTGCGGCCGGTCGGCATACTCCATCTCCTCGACGACCTCGCCGGCCTCCGGCGGGAGCGTCGCCCAGCAGCGCGTGCACTTGGCCGGCTTGCCCGCATACTGAAGGTCGAGCCGGATCGTCTCGCCGCAGCGCGAGCACACCCGGGTGAGCGGCGCCGCCGCACTCGCCGCGGCCACCGCGCCGCCCGCCGCCTCGTGGCGCTGGGGCGCCACAGGGGCGACCGCGCGAGCCGCCGACGCAGGCACCACGTTCAGCCCGTCGCACGCGGGACAGACCACCCGCCTGCCCGCGGCCGCCGCCGGCGCACTCATCAACTGCCCGCACATCTGGCACTTGAACCGCACCTGGTCGGCCCCAGTCGCCACGGCGCTCCTCCTCCATCCGGGAGGCCCGGCCTCGGACATTCGCCTCTCACCTGTCGCATCGAGCCGCCGGCGGCATGGTAGCACAACGCGCCCCAGCATTCAAGGCCGCCGCCGCCACGCCGAGCCGCTTGCGTTCCGCAGGAACCTAGCTATACTGGTGGGTGGAGACGAATGCAGGAGTCCGAGCATGGGCACGTTCCGCATAGACTGCGAGATCGAGCACATACGAACTGGCAAGAAGGCGACGGTGAAGGGACTGCTCGTGGGCACGGGGGCTGAACTGACCTGGCTCCCCCAGGAGGTCCTGGCAAGGATCGGCACGGCCATCGCCAAGAAGGACCAGCAGTTCATCATGGCGAACGGCCAGACCGTCACCCGCTCAATCGGCTACGTCATCCTGCGTGCCGGCGGCTTTGAGACCGTGGACGAGGCGGTCTTCGGCCAGCCTGGCGATATGAGTATCTTCGGCTCGCACACCCTGGAGGGCTTCGGCGCCACCGTGGACCCCCGCCGCAAGAAACTCGTCGCCGCCGGCCCCTACCCCGCCGCAGCCGCCCGAGTGCTTGCGTTCCCAGAGGTTCTGGCTGTACTGATAGGTGGAGATGAACGCAGGAGGCCGCAGCGATGGACGACGAGAAATTGCTCGACCGAATCAGCTTGAACCCCCGCGTGATCGCCGGTAAGCCAGTGATCAAGGGTACCCGCCTCACGGTCGAGTACATTCTCAACCTGCTCGGCCACGGCGCCACCGCAGACCAGATCATAGCGGAGTACGACGGCCTCGCCCGTGAGGACATTCAGGCTTGCATTCTCTTCGCCACACGATCGCTGGAGGACACCACCTTCATGCCCCTGGTGGTGGAGACCGCGTAGGTACGCTTCCTGGTAGACGAATGCACAGGCCCCGCGGTCGCGCAGTGGCTGCGCGCCCAAGCTCACGAGGTGTTCTCCGTCTACCACCAGGCACGCGGCCTCGGCGACGACAGCGTCATCCGCAAAGCACTTGCCGAGGACTGGATTCCCATCACGAACGACAAGGACCTCGGCGAGAAGGGCTACCGTCAGCGTCGCCCGCACCGCGGCGTCATCTTCCTACGGCTTGACGACGAGACGGCGCCGAGCGAGATTCGTACCCTTGGCCACTTGCTGAAGAACTACGCGGACCAGTTGCCGGATCGGTTCGTCGTCGCGGAAGAGCGCGTCCGCTTCGCCCGCCGGTGAGTTGCACATTCTCCCTCCGCCGCAGGTGACTCGTCGCCGCCGCCGGCCCCTACCCTGGTGCCCCCGGCCGATGGCCAACGAGGATCCTGCCTCCACCGTCTGTGTTTCGCAACGTAGCCGTGGAGTTGAGCGACCCCCTAATCGGGCTCTGACGTCGGCCGATTCAGCGGGCCCTCTCTCGGGGACAGAATGTCTATGGCCGTCATCGCCTTCTGGTAGCTTGCCTCGTTGATCACACACCGGCTGTGGTACTTCGCCAGGAGGTCTCGTTGCTGCGAGATGAGTTCGGGGCTCCTGCGGGAGAACAGCGACCTCATGGCGTAGCACATCGCATAGAACCCGCCAGCGAGTGAGCCAATGGTGGCCGAGACGGCAACGGTGAACACCGTTGCCTTGGGGACCCTCTTGGAACGCCACACGAGCGTTACCACCAGCGCCAAAGCGGCAGCAAGCAGCGCATAGCCGACGAACTGCGGTCCATGATACTCCCACCAGTGCCTGTCGCGCACCTGAGCGCAGAGCAGACCACCAACTGAGTGAACGTAGATGCCCTCATCCACGCGGAGTGAGTAACGCTCCCCGCGGTCGGCGTTCGCAGGGGAGTCGGCAAAGAGCGTTGGGGCAAGCCCATTGCGATTCTCGTAGACGTAGGGGACAAGCCACGGCGACAGGACGCCTGCGGGGCTGAGAATGAAGAGGGAGTCGTCCTTGCCGATAGCCAGCTCTATCTCGACAGTCTGTGCGGCGTTGTCCTCTGGCATCTTGACGCCGAACTGGTGCCGGAAGAACTCACGGAATTCCTGGGCGGTGGCTGGCGGACGGCCGTAATGCTCCCTGTGCAACTGCACCGCCAGCTTGGCATTGCGCCACGTGAACAGATCGTCGCTGAGGTCAGGGAGTCTGGGCTCACCCCAGCGCGAGGGAAGCTCGCACTTCCCGCGCGATACGAAGTTGTCGAGAGCCGCGAGCCCCTCGTCGTTCGTAGGGTAACGGCCATGCGCCTGCCTGAAGTCCTGAAGGTGGACCCTCAGACCCGCGAGCTGGCCCTGGATGACCTCCAGATGGGTGTCCCACCAGAATATGCCCATCTTGCTTTCGCCATGGCCACCGGCGAAGTACGCGCCGAACCCGGCCATCACAACAGCGACGACTGCGCATAACGCCTTGAGCATGACTCGCATCCAGGGCTCAAGTAGCTCCTTGCCCGGTCGCTCAGCCTTGCTTATGCTGGCGTCCGGCAAGCCAGAGCTTGAATGAGCGCTGGCTTTCGCCGGAGGGCTGGCCGGCAAGGAGGTTCTCGACGCTGATGTCCTCGTCAAGGTCGGGCCAATGGATACCCTCACCGCGGGCGATCGGGCGCCAGTGGTTGCGCTCCTCGGGCGTGCCGTGTTGGAGGCGCGGATACCATGCCAGCGGGACGACAATGGTCCGCCCGTCATCGAGGTCCACCGAGAGCGAATCGTCAGTGACCTCAACCCGCTCGGCCCTGGGGGAATGGCTTCTTGGCATCGAAGTCATCATCGAAGCGCGATTTCCGCTGCGACAGGCCAACTGAGCTGAAGACCGCCTGAAGGCCGAACTACAAGCGCCGGCGCTCCCCGTTCGTAGTTCGGCCTTTAGGCGGTCTGGCGTTCCGCGAAGAGCGCAGCTACACTCTCCGAGCAACAGCATGTTAGCGCAAGCCGCCGCGCTGTTCAATGCGAACTGGAGAATGCCTCTATCAACGCGCCATCGGTGTCGAAGCGGATGTCCTGAGGAGAGCCTGAAGGGGTAAGGCAGGGGTTGGAGCGGGCCTCGGGGAGGAGGGATTCGGAGATTTCGAACTCGGCGAGGGAGAGGGTGTCGCGAATCCAGACGACGCGAGCCTGGTCGGGCGAAGGGGCGATGGTGGCAGCCAGGGCCGCCTCCAATGCCTCGCGGTCGGTGTCGCAGGCATACGGGACGCGGGCCAGGTGGGGGTGCAAGGCCGTGGCGCAGTTGAGGAAGGTGGCCTTGGGGTCCATTTTCTCGATGAGGCGGCGGACCGTGACGTCGGCCAGCCCGATGCCGCTGGCGTTGCCTCCCGAGGCGGGGGTGAGGTCGCGGACGAAGATGACCTGAATCCTCGGCCCAGGGCGGTCACGGCCGATGACGTTGGTGTCCATCCCCACGCCCGAGATGTCCTTGCCCATCCTGTCCACGATCAGCACGTCAATGTTGTCGAATGGGAGGCGGGCCATGCGGCGCTTGGCCTCTTCGAGCAGCGCCGGCTCGTCGGCGAGGAACCTGTCGGCGTGGAGGCCGACGATGCGGGCCGTCTGGTCGAGGCCGTTCTCGATGATGCCGAGTCCGCCAAGGACCGAGATGCGTTTGAGGAGGACGGGGAGTGCGGCCTGAAAGGTTTGTGGGAAGCCGAGGCTTGCGAAGGCTCGGTGGTAGAGGCGGGCGCCCTCGGGCTTGCCGGCGCCGATGAGGAGGATTTTCGCCAGGCCGCTCTCGCACGGGCCGATGAAGTGCGAGTGCGGCTTGATGCGGTTGACGACGAACACGTGGTCGGCCCCCGCCGCAATGCGGTCGAAGGGGACGGGGATGCCCTCGGGCGTCTCGGCCAGCTTCACCGCGTCGGTCGAGGAGCGGACGGGCGCCCCGACGCCCTCCTCGGTGACGCCGTAGTGGTGGAGCACGTTGGCCTGGCGTTCGGCGGTTCCGCCGCCGTGGCTGCCCATGGCGGGGAAGACGAAGGGCTGAAGCCCGGCCTCCTTGAGCGCGGCGACGGCGCCTGCGATGATCTCGGCGACGTTGGCAATGCCGCGGCTTGACCCTGTGACCGCAACGGTCTGCCCCCGGCGAATCGGCGCACCGGCCAGCAGCCGCGCCGTCTCTGCCCTTGCTGTCTCTCGGGGATTCGCCAGCCGTTCGTCGTCGAGCTTCTGGCGGACACGGACCATTCGTGGTAAGTTATCCATATCTATCATGATGGCGATTCGGCTGAACGTGTCAAGCCGAGGAGGAGTATGGGGTGCGGGCCGGAATCGTAGGTGGAACTGCCCCCACAGACGCGGAAAAGATACCCGCTGTCTTTTGTGCGACGGGTGCCCGCCTCCTGGCGGGCGCGAAGGGCCGTGGACGGCAAAAGACAGCGGGTATCTTCTCCGTTCGCAGGAGTATGGCCCCTGGTTCTGGTAGTGTTTCCCCTTGGCAGGCCCCAACCCTCCCCCCACCCCCTCCCTAGAAGGGAGGGGAGTGCCAGACCCCTCTCCCTCTCAGGGAGAGGGTAGGGTGAGGGTGGGGCTCTCATGTAAGAACGGTGCCAGAACTGGGGGCCATACTCGCCGAGGAGAGCGACGCCGTGAGCCGAGGGGACACGTTCCTTCAGGTACTTCTCGTCGTCTCGCTCGCGTGCCTGTCGTGGCTGGGGATGATGGTGGTGCACGAGTGCGGGCACGTGCTGCACGCCTGGGCGAGCGGCGGGAGGGTGACGGGGGTGCTGCTCCATCCGCTGAAGATTTCGATGACGCAGGTTTACCCCAATCCACATCCTCTCTTCGAGCGATGGGGCGGGCCAGTATGGGGCTGCCTGATCCCGTTCGGAATGTTCGGCGTCGCCAGGCTCGCGCGGGCGCGATTCGCCTACATCGTGCGGTTCTTTGCGGGCTTCTGCCTCATCGCCAACGGGGTGTACATTGGGCTGGGATCATTCGATCGGGTCGGCGACGCGGGGAACCTGATGGGCCTGGGCACGCCCCGATGGGTGCTTTGGCTGTTTGGGGCCGTGGCGTTAGCCTTGGGTCTGTGGTTGTGGCACGGCCTTCGCCCCTCGAAGGAGCCGGTGCGCCGCAGCCACGCTCTCGGCGTCTTCGCGCTCCTGTGCCTGCTCGTGGCGACCGAGCTGGCCTTCTACCGGCCCGGCTGGCCGTGAAGGGGCATCAGGGGACGAACTCAATCTGGTCTGGGGATTCCAGGATGATCTCCGGGCGGCCTTCGTATTGGACCACGACGCCCTTGACGCGCACCTTCTTGCCGCGGTAGTGTTCTTCGGGCTTGGGCGGGAACGCGGGGAAGCTGCGGGCGAAGATCACGGCGGAGAAGGTCTGCCGCCAGTTCGGATGAAAGTTCAGGAAGCAGGCTTTCCCGCTGTTGTGCGTCCGCACAATTGTCCCCTCGACGGTGACGAATTCGTTGACATGCTTTGCGGCTCGGCGCCAGGAGATGGTCGGCCCGTCGGGGTTGTCGCGGGGCACGGCGGCGCAGCCGGCGCCCAGCGCGGCCAGCAAAGCCCAGCTCAGAACTCGTCTCGCCATGCCCGTTCTCCGCGGGGGAGTGCACCGCGTCTCGCGCATTATACGCATTTGGCGCCGGCTTACAATGTGCCTTGACGCGGCGGCCCCAGAGCGCATAATGTCCGTGGCCGTCCGTGTGTGTCCGTGTGGTCCACCAGAGAGTCAGACATGGTCAAGAGGCTGTTCCTCATTGTCGTGATGTTAGCTACGGTGGCCGCCTCGGCGGAGGTGGCGGGATGGCGGACGGCGAACGGGACGTATCCCGACGCGGCGCCGCCGCTGGAGTGGGGCGCGGATGGGAAGCCGAACATCCGCTGGAAGGCCCAGGTGGGCAAGAGCTACTCGTCGCCCATCGTGGTGGGCGACAAGGTGTTCGTCACCGCCGAGCCGGACCTCCTGCTGTGCCTCGATGCAGCGAGCGGCAAGGTGTTGTGGAAGGCGTCGAACACCTTTGCCGATGCGGGGGCCGAGGAGAAGCCGATCAAGTCGAACGCGGGGAACACGGCGGCGACGCCGACGAGCGACGGGGAGCGGGTGTGGGCCGTCTTCGCCAGCGGCATCGTGGCCTGCTACGGCGTGGACGGCAAGCGCCAGTGGATTCAGCACTTCGACCTGCCGATGGTCCTCCAGTTCGCGCGCGCCGCGTCCCCGGTGCTCGCTGGGGACAAGCTGCTCGTGACCCTCAACCACCTCTTCGCCCTCGATGCCCGGGCACCCGGAGCTGGCGACGGGTCGGGCAAGGTCCTATGGAAGGCCGCGGACGTGCCGGAGACCTATGGCACGCCCGCGCTGGCGAGGGTTGGCCACACGGATGTTGCCATCACGCCCGAGGGCTACGCCGTGCGCCTGGCCGACGGCAAGGTGCTGGCGAGCGAGCTAGGCACGCTGAAATACGCAACACCCCTCGTCCGCGACGGCATCGCCTACTTCGTCGGCTACGACTCCAAGGCTCTCCAGCTCCCCTCGCAGGCCGGCGATAAGTTGGTGGCAAAGGAACTGTGGACAGCGGAGCTTGAAGGCGATTTCTTCTCCTCGCCCGTCCTCCACGAGGGCTTGCTCTATACTGTGAACGACGCGGGGAAGCTCTACGTCCTCGACGCGAAGACGGGCAAAGTGGTCGCAGAGAGAGAGCTGGACATCCCGAACGCGAGCGGCAAGCCGGGCACGCTGCCCGCCCATATCTACCCTAGCATCGTCCTGGCGGGGAAGCACCTGTTCGTGTGGAACGACATCGGCACGTGTCTTGTGCTCGAGCCCGGCCGCGACCCGAGGCCCGTGGGCAAGAACACGCTGCCCGACGGCGCCCCCGGCACACCCGTCTTCGCGGGCAAGCGCATCTTTGTCCGAGGGGGTGAGAGCCTGTACTGCATCGGGGAATGATGCCCGGGAGGCCCTCCCACGCGGCCTCGTTCCCGTGCAGGGGGCGAAGCGCGGGCGCTATTGCCGTATGGCCTGGAACCTCTGCCAGAGCCAGGCCAGGTCCTGGGCGAGGATGGCCTCGCGGGAGTCCCTGGCGGCGGGGAAGACGTCGAGGGTGTAGATTTCGCTCTCGAAGTGCTCGCAGCCGGCGGCCAAGGCCGCGGCAAGGAACGCCTCGTCCACCTGGCTGGCGGTGGTGCCGATGCCGCCCTCTCCCGGCCAGGCGAGGGGGACGTGGAAGTGGACCCGCCACTCGCCCTGAGGCGGGGCGTCCATGCCGAGCGGCTCGGGCAGGTCGTTGAAGTAGAGCTCCCGGCCGTCGGGCGTCGCCACAACCGTCTGGTGCAGATACACCTCGTCCTGGAATGCGCGTAGGGCTTCGGGCGGCCCGTCCGGGCCGACCTGGACGCGCAGCGCCGCGCCGAGCTGCACCTTAGCCACGCGGATGCTTGCGGCGGCATACTGCTGCACCGCCTCCTTCGGGTCCTCGCCCATCACGCCCGTGTGCACGGTGTCGAGGCACACGCCGATGTGGCGACGGATGATCGCCTCGGCGGCCCCCGTGTCGAGATCGTCTTCCTCGCGCAGCAACTCGCATCCGCGCGGGAGGAGCTGGTTCTCGAAGAAGCGGGTAACGTCGTCCGTGCGTTCCAGGTAGCAGCCGGGCTCAGGCTCAAGCGCGAGGGTGATCTCGCTGCCCATTGAGCTTCCGACCCAGTCCAGCTCACCGGCAGCCTCGCCGAGCCGCTCTGCCGCGAACTCGACTCGCTCGCCATCGGCCCAAGGCCTGAAGGTGACCGGGAGCGTGCTGATGGTTCCCTTGCCCTCGCTGGGCAGGAGGTCGGCGAGGATCGAGAGGAGATGCATAGTGAAGTGGAGTCGGTCGGGCTCAGCCCAGTCGGGCCGGTAGACCTTCTCCTTCACGCGGGTGCCGTGAAAGCGGCCGTAGGGGAAGCCGTTGAAGGTGAGGGCATAGAACCCGGCCCGTGCGAGCCGCTCGCGTAACGCCCTTGTCCCCTCCGATCCCGCCAGCTCCTCCGCCGCCTTTGCCGAGAGCCAGATGCCCAGGCCATAGGGGCCTTTGACGCCCGTGAGGCGGGAGAACTCGGCGAAGACCTTGGGCGCGTGCGCGAAGATGGCCCTCTCCGCTTCGGCCAGCGTGCCGCCGGGATGCACGTTGAGGCAATAGGTCAGGTGGGCGTTGGTCCCCGGGATTCTCATTGGGCCTGCCTCAAGAAGCCGACTGCTTCCGCAACCAGGGCCTCGTCCATCTCGTGCACCTCGACTCGCCGGCCGATGCCGTGGGGGAGGGTGATGGAGAGGCGGCCGCCGAGGTGCTCGCGGAATTGCTCGATGCCCTCGAGGATGACGAGGCGGCCGGAGGCGTCGCGCTCGGCCAGGAGCGGATGCCACGTGGGCAGCCCGCAGCGGCGGAAGGCCGAGAGAATGAGGTCCAGCTCCTCGCGCGAGAGCAGCCCCTTGAGCCACGCGTAGACCGAATCAAGGGCGATGCCGACGGCGACGCCCTGACCGTGGCGGACGGCGTAGCCCGACAGCCCCTCCAGGCGGTGGGCCGCCCAATGCCCGAAGTCGAGCGGCCGGGCGTCGCCCATCTCGAAGGGGTCGCGCCCATCGCGGATGTGCTCGAGGTGGAGCACGGCGGCGCGGCGGACGGTTTCCTCGACCGCCTCCTGCTCGCCCGCGGCTAGGCGGTCCGCCGCGTCCGCCAGGAACTCGAAGAACGCGGCGTCCTTGATGATCGCCACCTTGAACGCCTCGGCCACGCCATCGAGCATCACGTCGCGGGGCAGCGTCCGCAGGAACTCCAGGTCGTTGATGACGGCGAAAGGCGGGGCGAAGGTGCCGATGAGGTTCTTCGTGCTGCCCAAGTTCACGCCCGTCTTCACCCCCACGCCGCCATCGTCCTGCGAGAGGGTGGTCGAGGGGAGACGGACGAGCCGCACGCCGCGGTGGACGAGTGAGGCGGCGAAGCCCACGGCGTCGAGGAATGCCCCGCCGCCCGCTGCCACCACGTAGCTGTGGCGGCAGAGCCGGTGGCGGACGATCTCGCTGAGCACGGGTTCCACGACCGCCCAGCCATCCTTCGCCCCCTCGCCGCCGGGCAGGATGCGCGGCTCGGCGAGGAGCCTGATCGCGTCGGCGTGGGCCTCGGCGTAGCTCACGACCGCCTGCGGCAGGTGGCCCTGCGCGGCGACGAGGCCGGCGTCGAGATACACGAGGGCCTTCCCCGCAGCTTGGGAGGTCGCGTGCCGCGTGCCGCGTGCCGCGTGCCCGGACTCCTCGGTGGGGGCCGCGCCCGGCCCGCCAAGGACTTCCGCGAGGATTGGGTTCTCCGGCGCCAGCGCCCCGCGGGTGAAGTAGACGGCGTAGGAGAACGGGACAGAGATTCCCTCAATGTACACGCGGGCCGCAGAGGCTTCGTAGACGGATTTCGACATTCGGTCCTTTCTGGGCACGCGGGACGCGGCACGCGGCACGCATCTCTCCTCACGCATCACGCATCGCGGATTGTACCGCTTTCGCCAGGCCAATCAAGTCCTCCGGCTCGGCGCCGATGTCGAAGGTCGCCGCCCAGGCGATTTCGCGGCCCTTGCCGATGCGGCCGTGGGAGCCTTTGACGCGCGTGGCGTCGGTGCTGACGGCGAAGGGCGGGGGCCAGCCGAAGAACAGCTCGCAGGGGTCGAAGCCAGGCTTGCTGTGGATGTCCACGTGCGTCGCGTAGTCGGGCTGCTCGCGGCGAGCCGTCCACCAGGGATAGGCGAACCAGCAGCCGTCGCCGGCCACGAGGACCACCTCGCCGCTGTTGGGGTGGCCGATGCCGGCGGCGGCAATGGCCTGGCCCGTCAACACCTCGACCACGCCGTCCATTCCCCGCAATGCCTCGGCCACGATTGTCACATCCGCGGCGTCGCGGACGTAGACGTGTGCGATCTCGTGGTCCACGACGGTGAAGGCGCGCGAGTAGTGGAAGTCGGGGTAGAGCCGTCCCCGCACGTCCCGCGTCGCCATCAGCCCCCGCTCGCGGAGCAGGCGGTTGGGGTAGATGGGCCGCGACACGTCGGCGAAGGCATAGTCGCCAAAAGCTACCATTTGGTAGCCATTCCTCCGAGCCGCGTCTCTCAGCGCGCCAAGGAGTTGGATCAGCTCAAAAAACACTCCCGGAGTCTTTTTCGCCGCCGGGCCGTCGCGCAGGAGCGTGTAATCCAGGTGGGGCAGGTAGGTGAACAACAGGTCGGGGGCCAGGTCCTCCATCGCCATGAGTTCGGTGGTCGCGGCTGCGATCCATTGGCTGGACTTGGCCGAGGCGAGCGGCCCCCAGTAGCTCATGAGCTTGAACGCCTTTCCCACGCGGCGAATGAGTTCGGCATAGAGGCCGGGCGGGCGCAAGTACACGTCCTCGATCATCCCCCCGCGGTGCTTGTGGATGGGGGCGGGGGAGAGAAGCACGTCCACGTCCTCGCCCAGGCCCTGCTGCCAGAAGAGCATGCCCACACGCTTGCTCTTCGTTCGGAGTCCCGCCTTTAGGCGGTCTTCGGTTCCCGCGGGGGCCTTCTCAAGACCGCCTGAAGGCGGGACTCCAAACAGGTCTTCCCAGATGCGTGGGCCGGCCACGAGGGCGGAGGATTGCTCCCAGAAGAGGGGGCGGCGCAGCTCGCGGGACCAGACGCCATTGAAGACCATCCCGTGGCTGCTGGGGGGCGAAGCCGTGCGGAAGCTCGCCTGGACGGGGCACGTGAGCGCGGGGAATACGCTCGCGGCGGGGCGGAAGCGCAGCCCTTCCCAGGCCTCGCCGCCATTCTGGCGGAGGAAGAAGTCGTGGCCGAGGCCGGCGACCTGGACTATGAGCAGGCGGTTGGGCATTGGTTGCAGCCACGAGCCGCGAGCCGTGAGCCACGAGCCAGAGAAGCAATCCCTTGTAGCTCGAAGCTCGCCGCTCGCGGCTCGCAGCTCTCCTTCACTTCCCCGTCATCGCCAGATGCACGCGGGCCAACCAGTCGGCGATGGCGATGTGCTGCGGGCAGCGGTCCTCACACTTGTGGCAGGCCACGCAGGCATCGGCCCGCTTCTCCTTCGGCATCTGGGCGTAGAGGTTGCGGTTGAGTTGCCCAACCCCGCCGCCGTGAATCCGCGCCTGGTTGAGGAGCGTGAAGCTCTCGGGAATCGCCACGCCGTTGGGACATGGCACGCAGTAGCCGCAGGCCGTGCAGGGCACGGCGGCCAGCTCCTTGTACTTCTCGCGCACGGCGGCGATCAGCTCGTGCTCGGAAAAGGTCCCTGTCCCCTTTCCTGCGCTGGCGATATTGCGCTTCACCTGGTCGAGCGTGCTCATGCCGCTGAGGACTGTGGCCACCTGCGGCATGTCCCACAGCCAGCGGAGCGCCACGTCGGCGGGGTCCTTGCCCGCGGCGTCCCAGAGGGAGCGGACGGCGGGCGGCGGGTTGGCAAGGGTGCCGCCGAAGAGCGGCTCCATCACGACGACGGCCAGCCCCTGGCTGGCGGCGAACACCACGCCCGCCGTGCCCGCCTGCACGTCCTCGCAGGCGAAGTTGTATTGCACCTGGCACACGGTCCAGTGCGGATAGGCGGCGAGGACATCCTCCAGCACGTCGAAGGAGTCGTGGAACGAGAAGCCCGTGTGGCCGATGCGGCCTTCAGCCAGCTTCTTGTCGAGCCAGGCCAGCACCCCGTGGTCGCGGACGTTGGCCCAGAAGCCGGCCTGGAGGTTGTGGAGGAGGTAGAAGTCAATGCGGTGGGTCTGGAGGCGTTCGCACGACTCCTCGAAGAAGCGGTCGAAGTCGGCGGGCGACTTGACCGCCCAGGTGGGCATCTTGGTGGCGAGGCGCACCTTGTTGCGGCGGCCTCCTTCGAGGGCTTTGGCGATGAGGCGCTCGGAGTTGCCGCCGTGATAGCCGTGGGCGGAGTCGAGGTAGTTCACCCCGTGGTCAATCGCGTGGCGGACCATTTCGATGGCCTTTGGCTCGTCAATCTCGTTGTACTTGCCGAGGGTGGGCAGCCGCATGGCCCCGAAGCCGAGGGCGGAGACGCGGAAATCGAGCTTGCCGAAGGTGCGGTACTCCATAGGCTCCTCTTGTCTGAGAAGGTCAGCTACCGTAGAACTTGCTCGACGCGAAGCCGGCACAGCTCCACCAGGCGATGGAGCCGTACCCCAACACCGCGTAGGCATGCGCCGTGTGTCCGCAAGGCCAGATTGCCCACGCGGCTTGGACAAGGATCAGGTAGCGGATGAGTTCCCCGATGAACGGCGGCACTGGCGTCTTCCCCCGCACGACGCGGGCCGCCTCCACGAGGGCCCCGACCGTCGCCCCTGTCAGCAGGAACAGTGGAAGGAGGGCATCCAGGGGGGACTTGGGGCGCCAGGCCATCCAGAGGACCACGATGCCTGCGGCGAGGATGCCACCGGGCACAAACGCTGCGTGGCGAGGCCGGGTCGAGCTGGTTTCCCGCGCGGCAAGGACCGTGACGGCGGCAATGTAGGCCCACACGATGCCCGCAGCCACGACTACAGGCGGCGCCATCGGCCGGCAAGCGAATGTGGCGCCGAGAACAACGCTTGCCGCGCGGCATGCCCCCATCACGAGGGGGCCGAGCCAGCGCACGCGCTTGAGCCAGGCATCGTAGCCGAAGACAGCCAGCGCAAGCGCGATGGCAACGGCCCCTGCACCAGCGTGCCCCACGGCAAAGGCGACCCCCACCCCTGCCGCAAGCAAGATCAGACCAATGGCGAGCACTGTGCGCGCCTTGACCGCGCCGGACGGGATCGGGCGCTCGGGCCGCTCGCGGGCGTCCACGTGGCGGTCGAAGTAGTCGTTGAGGAGGAGGCCGGCGGAGTAGAGGAGGAGCGAGGTGGCCATTGCGCCGGCGACGCGCCAATCGAGCACGCCGCCGGTGGCGAGCATGAAGCCGGCCAGGGGATCGCCAGGGACGGTGAAGAGGTTGGGCAGGCGGAGGAGGCGGCACCAGGTTGTCAGCGGGCTGGGCTTGGACACGGTGCCGCGCCTCGTGTTGGTTCTGGTTACGGATTACGGATTACGAATTACGGATTCCAGATGACAGACGACAGACGACAGAGGGCAGAAGAAGCGAAGACCGCCTGAAGGCGGGACTACGAACAGCTTAGCGCTGGAACTCGCGCGGGTCAACCGGCACA
>Ga0194112_10003409_pt1 | contig 22122 bp, 19 predicted proteins | sample TA2MahC400mmetaG_FD_146191 | JGI IMG/M metagenome (GOLD analysis project Ga0194112, IMG submission 146191) | Freshwater microbial communities from Lake Tanganyika, Tanzania - TA2015016 Mahale Deep Cast 400m | ecosystem: Environmental > Aquatic > Freshwater > Lake | place: Tanzania: Lake... | reverse complement strand
GGATTACAAGCGATATGGAATTCTCTGGATGGGACGCGAGGCCCTCGGCACGGCCTATGACATGAAGGGTGCTTTCAACGACCTTGTCCTGACCCTTGCCCCGGGGGTTAAGGTGGAGGATATCGTCGTTCGGATCGACATGATCCTTGATTCCTACGGCGGATTTGGCGCCTACGGCCGCAAAGACCAGATCTCCAATCGCTTTTTGACCGAGGAGTTCAGGCAGCTCCGGAGAAGCGCAGAGATCTTCCCAACCATCTTCATCGCCGTTGCCGCGTTTCTCCTGAATGTGGTCGTCAGTCGAACCGTGAGCCTCCAGCGAGAACAGATTGCGGTTCTCAAGGCCTTTGGCTATAGCAACCGCGCCGTAGGCATGCATTACATCAAGTTAGTGCTCCTGATCGTTCTCATCGGTGTGGCAGGAGGGCTTGGTGTCGGAGTCTGGCTTGGCCGTGGCCTTGGCAGGATCTACATGGAGTTCTATCATTTTCCTTACCTGATGTACGAACTGCAGCCATCGGTTGCCATCACTGCGGGGTTCATCACGCTTGGAGCCGCTCTTGCAGGCACCCTTTATTCCCTGCGGAAGGCAGCGATTCTTCCGCCCGCAGAGGCCATGCGACCTGAGCCTCCTGCCCGTTATAAGGTGACCACGATTGAGCGTCTTGGATTAGGGAGGTTGCTTTCGCAGCCGGCCAGGATCATCCTCCGCAACATCGGCAGGAGACCGTTTAAATCACTCTTCACGGTCACCGGCATCGCCCTCTCCTGTGCGATCATGATCGGAGGAACCTTTTCAAGAGATGCTGTAGATTTCATGGTGAACGTTCAGTTTCGGCTCTCCCAGAGGGAGGACATGACCGTCACCTTCGTGGAGCCCACTTCCAAAAAGGCGGCTTACGAACTGAGAGGGCTCAGGGGCGTTGAACATGCCGAAGTTTTCAGGTCGGTTCCTGCACGATTAAGGTTTGGACATCGCAGTTACCGCACCTCCATTCACGGGATCGAGCCCGGCAGCACGCTTTCATTTCTCCTCGACACTCATCTGAAGCCGCTTGAGCTGCCTCCGGAAGGCATTGTCTTGAACGACTATTTAGGAATGATCTTAGGCGTCCGGCCAGGGGAGAGACTGACCGTGGAAGTGCTGGAAGGGAACAGAGCCGTGCGCCAGGTACCCGTGGTGGGACAGGTGAAGCAGTACATCGGATTGCAGGGCTATATGGACTTATCTGCACTGAACAGGATGATGAGGGAGGGAAATGCCATCTCCGGAGCCTATCTCACCGTTGACGCCGCTCACCGGAACGAGATATATAGAAAGCTTGTAGAGATGCCCCGCGTGATGGGCGCCGTCGTGAGAAAAGAGGAGATCAGAAATTTTTACGAAACCCAGATGGAATACTTCCTTTTCTTTACTTTTGTCACGATGATCCTTGCCGGGGTGATCGCCTTCGGTGTGGTTTATAACAGCGCAAGGATCGCTCTTGCCGAGCGGAGCCGTGAGCTTGCAAGCCTGCGGGTGCTCGGGTATACGCGAGCTGAGATTTCTTATATATTTTTAGGGGAACTCGGACTGCTTACCCTTTTCGCCATTCCCACCGGATTTGCGTTGGGGACGGGGCTTTGTGAATATATTGCAAGGGCTCTGAGTTCTGACCTGTTCAGGATACCCTCGGTCATCGAACCTGCGACCTATTCCCTGGCGGCTACGGTGGTCGTGGTATCGGCTTGCCTCTCGGGCCTGATCGTGCGGCATCGGCTCGATCACCTCGACCTTGTGGGTGTCCTGAAGGCAAAGGAGTAAGCCCCGTTAGAAATCGGTTACTAAAGGGGACTCCTTGGTAATAACAGAAGATTTCTAATGGGGTAAGGAGCGGAACTTTCTAACGGGATAAATCATGCGAAAAAGCCGGTGGGTCCTCATCATCGTTGTTCTTATCACGGTCGGCATCGCAATTGTTTACGGGTTCATACCGAAGCCTGTGCCCGCAGACATGGTGAAAGCCTGGCGGGGAAACATGAGAGTTACCATCGAAGAAGAGGGGAAGACAAGGGTGAGAGACCGATTTGTGATCTCTGCACCGGTTTCAGGATTCATGCGCCGCATCTCCCTGGACATCGGAGACCCCATCAAAAAAGGGCGGACTCTGGTCGAACTTGAGCCACTGAGATCTGAAGTCCTTGACCCGAGGAGCCGCGCAGCAGCAGAAGCCACTGTTTTGGCGGCGGAGGCAACCCTTAAGGCCGCGGAAGAGAATGCCCGTGCCCTGGAAGCGGATGCGAACTATGCAAAGGCAAAGCTCGATCGAATCAGGAAACTCTTTGAGGCCGGAGTTATCCCAAAGGATACCATGGAAAAAGCCGAGAGCGAGGCAAGACGCACCGAGGCCAACCGGATGTCGGCTGAAGCTAATGTGAAAGCCGCTCTATTTGAGCTCGATAAGGCTCGCACAGCCCTCCGACTCTTTCCAGTGGAAGGGACAGGGGGTCATTCCAAGATCGTGCCGGTTAGTAGCCCTGTGGAAGGTAGTGTCCTCAAGATCCACCGTAAGAGCGAGGGAGTCGTCCTATCCGGGACCCCTCTGATTGACGTGGGAGATCCGAAGAAATTAGAGGTTACCGTGGAAGTCCTCTCGGCCGATGCCGTCAAAATCAAACGAGGAACTCCTGTTCTTTTCGAGCGATGGGGCGGGAGACCAGCCCTCGAGGGGAAAGTGAGGATCGTTGAACCTGCGGGTTTTACAAAAATTTCAAGCCTTGGCGTGGAGGAACAAAGGGTCCTTGTCATTGCTGACATAACGTCCCCACTGGAGATCTGGATGAGACTTGGCGACGACTACCGGGTAGAGGCACACTTCATCATCTGGGAAGGGAAAGATGTGCTTCAGATTCCTGCCAGCGCCCTTTTTCGAAAGGGAGAGGGGTGGGCAGTGTATGTTGTCGAAGAGAACAGAACTCGGGAGCGTCAGGTTGAGATTGGACACAGGACCGGTTTGACGGCAGAGATTATTTCCGGACTCGACGAAGGAACCATGGTGATTGTTCACCCCGATGATACGATCCGCGAAGGAATCCGCGTCCGGCCAAGATGATATTGAGGCGTCACGTTCAGTGTAATTCCCACCTTGAGAGAAGCCTTTCCACATTGTGGCAGTTTTCCACGGTGGGGGGCAGCCTGCCACAACTCTCCCCCTATCACGTTCCTAAGAACGCCACATAACCTATTATCAATACAATTAAATATCCATATCAGCGGATATGGTATCGTTATTGCTAAAAGATACCTAACGACCTCTTTTCTTGCTCACCCAGGCAGAATCATGAACAGGAAACTTATTGTTGTAATTATTCTTTTCATTTTTGGTGGATTGCTCGGCTGGCAGATTTATCAAAGGATCTATGCGAGAGAAAAACGTTCTGTTCCTCAAAGGATAGAAGCTGTGGCCGTTGAGATATCCGAGGTTGAGAAGACCACGATCAGGGATGTTGAAGTTTTTGTCGGCACATTACTGCCGAAGTCCCAGTTCATTGCGGCTCCAAAAATTGCTGGAAGATTGGCAAGAATTTTCGTTAACATCGGCGACCGGGTCAAACACGGCCAGATGATTGCTCTCCTCGATGATCATGAATATGTCCAGCAGGTAGAACAGGCACAGGCGGAGCTGGAGGTGGCCAAGGCGAACGTGGAGGAAGTCCGCAGTGCTCTGAATCTGGCATCACGGGAGTTTGATCGGGCCAGAGCCCTTCGGGCAAAGGAGGTCATATCTCTGGCTGAGATGGATGTTGCCGAGTCCCGGTATCACTCACAGCAGGCAAGGCAAAAGGTTGCTCTGGCTCAGGTGGCTCAAAAGGAAGCCCTCGTCAAAGCTGCCCAGGTCCGATTCTCCTATACAAGAATCGAGGCGTCGTGGCCGAACGGGGATGAGTCAAGAGTGGTGGGCGAACGGTTTGTCGACGAAGGAGCCATGCTAAGGGCGAACGACCCCATTGTTTCCGTACTTGATATCCGCTCCCTCACAGCCGTGTTCCATGTGATCGAGCGGGACTACGGTCGCCTGAAGAACGGTCAGGTGGCAGTCGTTAGCACTGATGCGTTTCCAAATAAGGCCTTCACGGGCACTATTGCCCGTGTGGCCCCCTTGCTGAAAGAAACCGCTCGCCAGGCGAGGGTGGAAATGGATATCCCCAATCCCGAGCTACTCCTCAAGCCCGGCATGTTCGTACGGATTCAGATTGAGTTTGCCAAGCGCGAAAATGCGACTGTGGTTCCCCTGAGGTCTTTGACAAAACGCAATCATCAGGAGGGCGTTTTTCTGGCTGACCTTCAAACAAAGAGAGTTCAATTCGTTCCAGTGACCCTTGGCATTGTGAGCGGGGATTGGGCGGAGGTTGTGGCGCCCTCATTATTCGGATATGTCGTGATCGTGGGCCAACAGCTTCTCGACGACGGCTCTGCTATCACCCTCCCGGGAAAAAGGCCGGCAGCCCTATCTTCTGAGGAATCCACGGGATCGAGACTGCTGAGGTCAAGGGAAAATCGATGAACATCTCGAGGTTTGCCGTCCACCGTCCTATCTTCACGATCATGGTCATACTGATTATGATTATCCTCGGAGGGATATCTCTGATCCGCCTCCCTATTGACCTGCTGCCCGATATCACCTATCCGACGCTGACCATTCGCACCTCGTACGAAAACGCCAGCCCGGAAGAGATTGAAGAGCTTGTAACACGACCCATCGAAGCGGCCATGAGTGCTGTTCCCGGCGTGGAAGTGGTTTCCTCCATATCAGCGGAAGGGGTGAGCAACGTTCGAATCACGTTCGCCTGGGGAACGGATCTCGGCGCAGCAGCCAACGATATTCGAGATCGGTTGGACCGTGTGATTCCCCATCTGCCAGATGAGGCAGAAAGACCAACCCTCCGTAAATTCGATGTGGCGGCATTCCCGATCCTCGTTTTGGGTGCCTCCAGCAATTTAAATCCCATAGAGATGCGCCAGATCATCGATGATCACATCAGCTACCGTTTAGAGCGTGTGCCGGGCGTCGCCTCGGTTGACATCTGGGGCGGGCTTACTCGCGAGATTCATGTGAATCTCTACGCTGACAAGATCAAGGTCCTGGGCCTGCCCCTTGACACGATTCTTTCCCAGATCAGAGCAGCGAACATCAACCTTCCAGCCGGACTTCTACATCGGGGAGACCTTGAGGTCACGATGCGCACGTCGGGAGAATATACGAGCCTCGATCAGTTGCGCAATACCGTTGTTGCGGTCCGCCAGGGAGTAGCAATCCAACTGAAAGACATCGCAAGCGTTGAAGACTCGTGGGAAAAGGTCCGGCGAATTGTGCGGGTCAACGGAAAACCAGGGGTTCGCCTGGGAGTCCTCAAACAATCCGGCACGAATACCGTACAAGTAGCAAGAGGTGTTCTCGAGGAGCTTGAACGGATCAATCGAGACCTTCCGAAGATTCAGCTGATTCCGATCACCGATACATCGGATTATATTCAACGCTCCATCACCTCCATTAGATCCATGGTCCTTTATGGCGGCTGTCTGGCTATCCTGGTGCTGCTTTTCTTTCTTCGAAACCTTCTCAGCACGTTCATCATTGCGACTGCCATACCCGTCTCCATCATCACGACCTTCGCACTCATCTATTTCGGCGGGTTCACCCTGAATATCATCACGCTGGGTGGCTTAGCGCTGGGCATCGGAATGTTGATCGATAACTCAATTGTTGTATTGGAAAATATCTATCGGCTGCGACAGTCGGGGGAAGGACCAGAGCTGGGAGCGGTTAAAGGAAGTGGGGAAGTCACTGCTCCTATCATTGCCAGTACATTAACGACACTGGCGGTGTTTCTGCCCCTGGTTTTTGTCCGCGGGATGTCCGGGGTCATGTACAAGCAACTGGCCTATGTTATTGGGTTTTCTCTTTTATGTTCTTTAGCCGTTGCGCTAACCCTCGTGCCGATGATGGCCGCAAAAATTCTTCGTCCGGCAACGCTTGCTGCCACTGGCAACGAAACATTGGGGCACAAGATTTTTCGCATCAGTGGCCAATTTTTTGAGAGAATGGAGAGCGACTATAAGCGTCTGCTTCACTTTGCTCTCAATCATCCCAGGCTGCTCTTCTTGGCAGGCGGCCTGATGTTGGCCGGAAGCTTGACCCTCGTCCCGCTTGTGGGCGTCGAATTCATGCCTGCGACGGATGAGAGCGAAGTCCGGATCAATGCAGAGATGGAGGTGGGCACAAGGCCGGAGATCCTCGATGAGAAAATGGGCATGATCGAGGCCATCGTCAAGCGCGAGGTCCCCGAAGCGAAGAACATCGTGACGAGTGTCGGAGGATTAGGATGGCGTTTGGGTGGATCCCATACAGGATGGATGAGTATTGCTCTCAAACCCAGAGCCGAACGGTCCCGGTCCAGCGAGGACATTGCCACAGATCTTCGCCGTAAAATCGCCAACATTCCCGGCCTCACGATAAGGGCACGCGCCGGCCAGGGATTGTTTCTGCTGCGCATGTGGACCGGAGATACGGAAAGGGTCCAGGTCGAGATACGGGGATATGATCTGGAGACCGCCGATGCGCTCGCCGAACAGGTCAAGAAGGCGGTCGAAGATGTGGACGGCGTCACGGACGCGTTGGTGAGCCTTGAATCAGGCAGCCCGGAGGAAATCATCCTGGTTGACCGCCAGAAGGCAGCGGACATGAAGCTCAGCGTCTCCCAGATTGCCAATATGCTCCAGACTGTCCTGTCCGGAACGCGAGCCAGCTACTATCGGGGGGCAGGAAAAGAGTACGGCATTCGCGTCAAGATCAAGGATGCGGAGCAGATGAATCCCCGCGATATACTGGACCTGACCCTGGTCAACGCAGAAGGCGAACCGATTATCCTGAGAAACGTGGTGCAGGTTCTCCCGAAACGCGGCCCCGTTCTTATCCAACGAAAAGAACAGGAACGTATCATTACAGTTTCAGCCAACATCAGTGAACGGGACATGGGGTCCATCCTAACGGATATCCGCGAGCGGCTTCATTCGATCCCCGTGCCCAGGGATTTCAGCATCGGCTTCGGAGGAGAGTATGAAGAACAGCAGAAAGCCTTTCGCGAGCTGCTGTTGAGCCTGTTGCTCGCTCTCGTACTGGTTTACATGGTTATGGCTTGCCTGTACGAATCGCTTCGCTATCCGTTCGTGGTGATGTTCACCGTGCCCTTTGCGGCCATCGGCGTCGTTGTCATGCTCTTCCTGACGCATACGACTTTCAACGTGCAATCGTTTATCGGGTGTATCATGCTTGGAGGGGTCGTAGTTAACAATGCCATTCTGCTGGTCGATCACATCAACCTGCTTCGCCGCCGAGATGGAATGCCATTGCGGGAAGCCATTGAGGAGGCGGGGCGCAGAAGGCTTCGTCCGATTCTGATGACAGCGATGACAACCATCCTGGCCATGATCCCTTTAGCCCTCGGGTATGGTGAGGGAGGAGAGGTCCAAGCCCCTTTGGCCAGAGCAGTCATCGGAGGGCTGATCAGTTCAACCTTGATTACCCTGGTTCTCGTTCCGACTGTTTACCTGCTATTCGATAAGTCCGAAACAAATGGGGAATGATGCAACGATAGGGGCAGTTTGCCCCAACTCTTCCACTTTTTCATTTCGAGTAACTTCCGCTAACCTATTATTAATATTCATAAAACCCAAACCAATGAACCTGGTATTATTATTGCTATATTGCTATATAGATACTTCATGAAATGCTTTCGATGTGGAAACAGGATGTATTATGAAAGGTTTTTCCACCAGCAAGGAACTTTCTGGGGATGGAAATGTCTCTTTTGCAGCGAGATTGTTGATAAAGTGATTTTGGAAAACAGGATTCATTTCGGAGGTTGCGAAGTAAGAGAAACAAGGGCCCAGAGAGGAGGTGATCTTAAATGGCAATTAAAGAGGGAGAGAGGGTTAGGATGAGTTTATTCGAAGAGGACTGTCTGGTGAAGTGGGTGGGAGACAGGATGGTGGTTCTGGAGACAGAAGACAAATCGCGACAATTTCTGACCACGGTGGATAACTTAAGATCATACTGTACTCCGCGAGGTTCAAAGATAAAGAAGAGACTATCTATGGAAGAAAAAAATTGATAAAGCAAAAGGCTCACGACCTTTTTTAATCCATGGTCATCGAGATGCCTTCTTAATGGAGTGGACTTTCATGAAAAAGAAGATCTTGCTTGTCGATGATGACGAGGGGCTGAGGGATCTTTACAAAGAAGAGCTGAAAGATGAAGGGTATGAAGTTCTCACGGCAAAAAATGGGAAAGAGGCGCTCCAGCAATTTGGGGAAGAGAACCCTGACATAATGGTTCTCGATATAGTCATGCCCAAAATGGATGGGATGGAAGCCCTTGGTCGCATCATTGGGAAAGATAGGAACATTCCTGTCATCCTTCACACCTCCCATCCGGGTTATCAGGAAGATTTCATGAGCTGGGCAGCGGATGCGTATTTATTGAAGTCAGCGGACCTAACCGAACTGAAGGAGAAAATCCGGGATCTCCTGAAAAAATAACGAAGAGCAACGTTGGGTGAAAAAAGGTGAAGTTTATGTCATTGGCGATGCGAAGGAACCCCGCCGGATCATCAACGCCACCTTTGAAGGTGCGAGCGTGGCGAGACTGATTTAGGGATGGAAGATGTCTGGAAAAATGTTGCGCATATACGATTACCAACGCAAGGAGGGAAAAAATGAGAGTCGAAGAATTCATGACCAAAAATGTAATTACAGTGAGTCCTGAGACACGGCTTTTAGACGCCCAAAAAACCATGATAGAAAAGAATATCCGAAGGCTTCCGGTGCTGGATAAGGGTAAATTGGTAGGAATCGTCACTGAGCGTGACCTCTTCGAGAGCACACCTTCACGGATGAATCCGATGGGTGCCCAGCAATTGCACTACATTCTCTCAAAAATGAAGGTGAGGGATGTGATGAGAAGACATGTGGTGACGGTTTCTCCTAATACTCCCTTTGAGGATGCCTTAAGGATCGGACAGGAGAAGAAGATTGGGGCATTCCCTGTTGTGGAGAACGGGAAATTGGTGGGGATTATTACCGAATCGGATGTCGTTAGATTCCTGATCAATTCCCTGGGGATTGGCAAGGAAGGTTCAAGGATTACGATTATAGGACTGGAGAAGAAATTGGGGCAACTTGAGAAGATTATCTCGATCGTCAATAGGCATCGAATCCCGATCTTGAGTATGCTTGTCGTACCCCGGCGGAAAAAGGCTGGTTGGATGGTTGCGCTTCGGCTGAATACGAGCCACCCCAAAGCAATCATCCAGCATCTCAAGAAGGAAGGGTTTGATGTCGCCTGGGCAGTGGCCTTGGTTAAACCTGAATGGTGAATTCGATCAACTGGTCAGAAGACACCCGTTGACTGATAGAGGGATTGCCCAATTCTTAGAAAAAGCAAAGAAGATCGGAGCCAAGAAATGGATGGATTGAGAAATTGGCATAAAGGATCAATTCTCGTTCCCATTCTTCTCTTAGGGATTCTTCTTGTCAGCGGGAAAGTTGAAGCCGGAGCCTCAGAGAAACCCACCGTAGCTCTTCTCCCATTTTTTGTTGAAAAAGGGGAGGAGACCGGAAGGGGATCGATCTATCCGTTCTGTAAGAAAGTCGCCAAACGAGGGGACGTGCCTCCTGGATCGGAGAGTATCTTAACACGATTCCTCTATGAGAAGATGGACGCAAAGCAGACGTTTAAAGTCATTTCATCGGAAAAGATGGCAGAGGCTCTGACCCGTATCGAAAGGGGAGAGCTTGAAACAAGCCCCGTTGCTTCATCCTTACGTTTAGGAAAGGAGTTGAATGCCGATTTTGTTTTCGCCGGCTTTCTATTTCGCTTTGAGGAGAGGATCGGATCTCCCTGGGGAGTTAAGAGACCTGCCTCGGTGGGTTTCGATCTTCATCTCTTTCGATGCAGGTATGGGAAGATGGTATGGGAGTCAAGATTTCATGAAACTCAAAAACCCCTTAGCGAGAACCTCCTCAAGATATTTTCTTTCTTCAGGAGAGGAGGCTACTGGCTGACGGCAGAGGAGCTGGCCGGCGCAGGGATGGAGGAAAGGCTGAAGAAATTGCCTCCGGCCAAAGAGTTGGAGGAAACGCCATGAAGGATGGGGTTCTACACATCATTCTGCCAAAATCGGAAGAGGCGAAGAAGAAAGAGATCAAGGTTAAGGTTGAATAAGACTAAAGCCCCCTTCCCAAATTTTTGCGTTGTCCTTTGGAAAAGGAGTGAAATGATATGGACTTGCTTGAAAAAGACGAGTTGAAGAGGTTGATACGGAGAGGTCAAGGACCATGTCTCTCCATTTATATGCCGACCCACCGGATGTTTCCAGAAACGAAGCAGGACCCGATTCGATTTAAGAATCTTCTGCGAGAGGCGGAGGAACGCCTGAAGCAAGCCGGTCTTCGTTCTCCGGAGGCAAAGAAATTGTTGAAGCCGGCCAGGACCCTGATCAAAGATGGCCTTTTCTGGCAGTATCAGGCTGATGGATTGGCAACATTCATCTCTTCAGACTTATTTTATCATCATCGCCTACCCCTCAAGTTCGATGAATTATTGGTTGTCACTGATCGGTTTCACATTAAGCCCCTGCTGCCTCTTTTCAGCCATGAAGGAAGGTTTTACATTCTGGCTCTCAGTCAAAATGAAGTGAGATTTTTTCAGTGCACCCGGTACAGCGTGAAAGAAGTTGAACTGGAAGATTTTCCTCGAAGTCTGAGTGAGGCCCTTAAATATGATGATCCCGAGAAGCAGCTCCAGTTCCATACCCGGACACCCACAGTGGGCGGGGAACGGGCCGCCATGTTTCATGGCCACGGAGTGGGAACGGATGACGCGAAGGACAATATCCTCCGATTCTTTCATCAGATCGATGATGGATTGCGTCCCCTGCTCAGCCAAGAGCGGGCTCCTCTTGTCCTGGCAGGCGTGGATTACCTCCATCCGATTTACAGGGAGGCCAACAGTTACCCCGATTTGACAGACCAGGGGATTACCGGAAACCCTGAGGGCTTGAAAGGAGAAGAACTGCACGAGCAGGCATGGGAGATTTTGGAGCCTCATTTTCTCAAAACACGGGAGGAAGCCATTGTCCAGTATAAGCAACTGGCAGGGACAAATAGGGCCTCAAACCACGTTGAGGGAATTGTTTCGGCGGCCTACGAGGGGCGAATCGAGACCCTGTTTGTGGCTGTGGATGTCCAGCGATGGGGTGTCTTTGATCCGGATAATCATGCAGTTGATCTCCATGCAGAACCCATACCTGGAGACGAAGACCTGCTCGATTTTGCGGCTGCTCATGTCTTTTTGAACGGAGGAACGGTTTATGCCTTGAAGCCAGAGGAGATGCCCGAGGAGACACCTGTGACTGCTCTGTTTCGTTACTGATTCCCGCTGTTTTGAGCGCGAGTTAGAGGCCTCTTGGAATTCTTAGGTCTCGGTTACGGGGACGAAACCGGTTTCACGCGGGAAAAAGACAATGACCGATGGACGATGAACAGTGAACAGAAAAGATCCTTTATTGTTCATCGTAGATTGTTCAACGTTTATGGTTTAATATGGCGGGCTTCGTTACCCTAACCGAAGACCGTGAACTTTTTCCGAGGCGACGGAAGGGAGGAATCATGACAAACGAGAACCAATACATTCGATGGTTTGAGAATTTGAACGCGAAGGATGTCCCCGTTGTAGGAGGGAAGAATGCCTCTCTGGGAGAGATGATCCGGGCATTAAAAGATGCGGACATTCGTGTCCCAGATGGTTTTGCAACCACCTCAGCAGCCTATTGGGAATTCTTAGAAGCCAACGATCTTAAAGGGAAGATAAAATCCAGTCTCGAGGACATGGAGAGTGGAAAAAAGCCTCTGGAGAAAACGGGGAAATCGATACGGGATCTATTCCTCAAAGGTCACTTTCCAGAGAAGATTGCCGAGGCAATTCGAAATGCATACTACGAACTATGTAAACGACATAACACGGATGAGTTAGACGTTGCAGTAAGAAGCAGCGCTACGGCGGAAGACCTTCCCGAGGCAAGTTTTGCAGGCCAGCAGGAGAGCTTTCTCAATATGAGTGGTGAAGAAGAACTTCTGGAGGCGTGCCGAAAATATAGGTCAATTCGAAGAAGGCTCCATTCTGGTTACCGAAATGACCGATCCTGACTGGGTCCCTATTATGAAAAGGGCAAGAGGGATTGTGACCGACTATGGTGGTCGAACCTGTCATGCGGCCATTGTGAGTCGGGAGCTGGGGATTCCAGCCATCGTTGGAACCGGCGAGGCGACAGAAGTCCTGACCGATGGTCAGGAGATAACGATCTCCTGCGCCGAGGGCGATCAGGGCTACGTTTATGAAGGAATCCTGAAGTTTGAGGAGAGAGAGATCGACCTGAAAAAAGTTCCCCGGACGAAGACGCGCATCATGATGAATATCGCAAGCCCAGCGGCTGCATTTCGGTGGTAGAGGTTACCTTGTGAAGGGATTGGTTTGGCAAGAATGGAGTTCATCATCAACAACATCATCAAGATCCACCCGATGGCCCTTGTCCGTTTCAATGAATTGGAGGATAAGGAGGCGCGCAGGCAGATCCAGGAGTTGACTCGAGGCTATGAGGATAAGGCGGACTATTTTGTAGATCGCTTGGCCCAGGGGATTGCAAAAATTGCGGCCTCTCAATATCCCGAACCTGTCATTGTGCAGATGAGCGATTTCAAGACGAACGAATATGCCAACCTGATTGGAGGAAAGGCTTTTGAGCCCAAAGAGGAAAACCCTATGCTCGGCTTTCGGGGTGCCTCCCGGTATTATAGCGATCGATACCGCGAGGGTTTCACTCTTGAATGCCGTGCGATCAGAAAGGTTCGCGAGCAGATCGGATTGAAGAACGTGGTTATCATGATCCCCTTTTGCCGAACATTGCAGGAAGCGGACCGAATTCTCGATGTATTGAAGGAAAATGGCCTCCAGCGGGGAAAAGATGGGCTTCAAATCTATGTCATGTGCGAGATCCCATCCAATATCATTCTCGCTAAGGAGTTTGCAAAACGTTTTGATGGCTTTTCCATCGGCTCCAATGACCTGACACAGCTTGTCCTGGGAGTGGACCGCGATTCAGGAGAGCTCTCTAACCTTTTTGATGAACGAAATGAGGCGGTAAAAAAGATGATACGGGACCTCATTAAATCAGCCCAAAAGTCTCGCTGCAAAGTTGGTATTTGTGGGCAGGCCCCCAGTGACTATCCTGACTTCGCCGCCTTTCTCGTCCAAGAGGGAATCGATTCGATCTCCCTTAATCCTGATAGCATTCTCGAAGTGAAAAGACGAGTCGCCAGAACGGAGAAGAAGAAATCGAACACAGGAGCGAGACCATGAAAAAGCAGAGGATCACCCAGATCGAAGACTATAAACCATTGGTTGGAGCGGAGACGGTCGAGCGTATTCAGAAGAAGGCCAGGCGCCTTCAGCACCTTCATGTGGCCAATGTCAATTCTACCTATTATGGAGGAGGCGTAGCGGAACTGCTGACCTCGTTAACGCTTTTAATGAACGATGTGGGAATCAAAACCGGATGGAGGGTGATCCAGGGGGCTCCCGATTTTTTCAGCATCACCAAGAAGATGCACAATGCCCTTCAGAGCGGGAAAATCAATCTGAGCAAACGAAAGATGGAAATTTACGAGGACGTTATTTATGAAAATTCCATCCGGAACCATCTGGACAACCATAACACGGTCATCATCCATGATCCCCAGCCCCTTCCCATGGTCAACCATTATAAGAAGAATGGTCCCTGGATCTGGCGCTGTCATATTGACCTTTCGAATCCCAACAAGCGACTGTGGAATTACCTGGTTCCATTCATAAAAAAATATGATGCCGTCATCCTGAGCATCAAGGATTACAAACAGAAACTTAAGACACCGCAGCTTTTCTTCATGCCCGCTATCGATCCTTTCGCCATCCTTAACCGGGAGATGAGTGAAAAGGAGATTCACGAGCGGCTGGATCATTATCACATTCCTACCGACCTTCCCCTCGTGGTCCAGGTCTCCAGGTTTGACCGGTGGAAAGATCCAGAGGGTGTCATCAAGGCATTCAACATAGCGAGAAGGGAAGTAAACTGCACCCTTGTTCTTCTCGGTAATGTAGCGACGGATGATCCCGAGGGTCCTGAAGTATATGAATCTCTCCTGGATTGCAAGGAGGAGCGGATTATCATTCTAAGCCATCAGGATACCGCATTGGTCAATGCACTTCAGCGAAAGGCAGCGGTTGTTTTGCAGAAATCGATCCGGGAGGGATTCGGTCTAACCGTTTCTGAGGCCATGTGGAAAGGGACGCCCGTCATTGGAGGAAATGTGGGCGGCATCCGTCACCAGATCGACAATGGGAAGAATGGCTTTCTCGTTTCTTCCGTTGAGGAAGCGGCGGAAAGGATCGTTCAGGTGGTGAAGAACAAAAAACTGCGGGAGCGTCTTGGTAAGAATGCAAGGGAGAAGGTTCGAACGCATTTTCTCCTGACCCGTTACCTGGAACAATATCTCGATCTCTTCAACTCCTTTGAAACGATCTACCGGTTGAAGAGGCCTTGAAGATTCAACGTCTTAGAAGACGCCGTGAGACACTCGACCCTTCTAAAAGGAGAATAAGATGAAGCGAATATTGCTCGCAACGGATGGATCGGAACACGCTCTGGGGGCATCTAAGTATCTTGCCGACCCCTACAAAGGGACATCGGATGTGGAAATCGCCGTTCTCCACATCTCTCCCCCTGTCCCTCCCATCTATCGCGAGGAACGCCATGATCCTCAGATTCGGAAAGTATATGTAGCCTGGAAAAAGAAAAAAGAGAGGGAAGGCCAAAAGTATATCGAAGAATGCGCAGAAATTCTCCAGGGAGGGGGGTTGAAGAGAAGCCAGATCAAGGCCAAGCATGCCCACCAGATCGTTGGAGTTGCCCGTGACATCCTTCGGGAGGCCGATGCCGGGCATTATGATGCCTGCGTCATAGGGAAGAAAGGCATGGGGTGGTTCGACGATATGTTCCTTGGCAGCATTACCAGCAAGCTATTGGAAATTTCAGAAAATCATCCCATCTGGCTCGTCAGTGGTAAAGAATGGGATAGCCGGAAGGTTCTCATTGCTATGGACCATACCACCCAGATCGTTCAGCTTGCCAGATATGTGGGTCAAATGCTTCAGGGATTAGAAGACGTTAAAATTCATTTTTATCACTATTTCGCCCCGTTTATCGAGAGCCTAACAACCGAAGAAAGAAGAAAGGTGGAAGAATTCGAAAAGCGCGCGGCAGAAAAGGAAAGGGACCAAATGTTCCACTTCTTCGGCGAGGCTCAAAGAGTCCTCGAAGAATTGGGATTCAGTAGAAAAAGGGTGGAATATGAAGTCTTCAAAGGCGAATCCACTTCTCCCAAAAATGTTTCTCAAAGGATTCTTAAGGAAGTGCGGGAAGGGAAGCACGGGACCCTGGTCATAGGGCGAAAAGGGGCCACGGGCGCAAGAGAATTCCGGTTAGGATCCGTAGCCTGGCGAATCGCTACCGAGGCCGAAGATTGTGCGGTCTGGGTCGTCTGAGGCATTACGGGGGCTGATATTCTCGGAAGGCTCCTCCGGGGTATTGTCCGTAAAGCAGTTTTGTGCCGTCAAAAAGGAGGGGTAGTTTATGAGAAATAAGAGGAAGGACAAGACTTTTCCTTCGGCCTTGGAAGATGGAAGGGCCGCGGAATTATCCATCCCTTCTCCCCAGACCCTTTCCCCTTCCTATCGATTAGCCTACATGGATCACGATTTTCTGCTCAAAGACGAACTACGTCCTGTCCGCCTGGAACTTGAATTGCTGAAGCCGGAACTCATCCTGAAAGAGCATCAAATTGAAAGCACCATCGTGATCTTCGGAGGCACCCGGATCCCAGAGTCAAAAGTTGCACGTGAGCAGTTGGCAGAGGCAGAGGCGGCTGGAGGGAAAAATCCAACGAATGAGTTACTTGTTCGCAAGGTAAGAATAGCACGCAGTATTGCTGAAAAATCGAAATATTACGAAGAGGCACGAAGGCTCGCTTCCCTGATTTCAAAGACCCAAGAGATTTCAGGCAGCTCAAATCTTGTGGTTGTGACAGGGGGTGGTCCGGGAATCATGGAGGCGGCAAATCGTGGTGCATATGAGGTAGGTGCTGAAAGCATTGGTCTCAATATTGTGCTCCCTTTTGAGCAAAAGCCTAATGAGTATATCACCCCTGAGCTTTGCTTTCAGTTTCACTACTTTGCCATTCGAAAGATGCATTTCCTTATGCGAGCAAAGGCATTGGTTGTCTTTCCGGGTGGGTATGGCACCCTTGATGAGCTCTTTGAAACATTGACTCTGATTCAGACGAAGAAGATCAAACCCATGCCGGTCCTCATCTTCGGAAGAGAGTTCTGGGAGCGCATCTTAAACTTTGATGCCCTGGTTGAGGAGGGCACGATCTCTCCGGAGGATATCGGGCTCTTTAGATATGTGGAAACGGCCGAGGAGGCGTGGAAGATCATATCAAAAGTTTACGACGTTCATCGGATGGAGGATTGAGGTTATGAACGGAGATCGGACAATTGCTTATTTCTCCATGGAAATAGGGATTGACCCGGCCATCCCCACTTATAGCGGAGGTCTCGGCGTTCTTGCGGGAGATACGATTCGCTCTGCGGCGGATCTCCAGGTGCCTATGGTGGCGGTGACACTTCTTCACCGCAAAGGGTATTTCCATCAAAGACTCGATGGAAGCGGATGGCAGAGAGAAGAGCCTGTGGAATGGGTTGTTGAGAATTTCCTCAAAGAGATGCTGCCGAGAGCTTCCGTGACCATTGAAGAGCGGAAAGTGCATATACGTGCCTGGCAATACCAGGTCCAGGGTGTGAGTGGTTACAAGGTCCCCGTCTATTTTCTGGATGCGGATCTACCAGAAAATTCCGAATTGGACAGAACTCTGACCCATTTCCTTTACAGGGGCGGTCAGCGTTACCGGCTTTGCCAAGAAGTGATCCTCGGAATCGGCGGTGTAAGAATGCTTCGGGCTCTTGGATACGACCGTATCGGACGATTCCATATGAACGAAGGGCACTCAAGCCTTCTCACCCTGGAGCTTCTGAATGAAGAAGCAAAGAAAGCGGGTAGAAGACGGATTCACCTTGAGGATGTTGAAAAGGTCAGAGAAAAATGCGTCTTCACCACCCATACCCCTGTTCCTGCGGGACACGATCAATTTCCCCTCGATCTGGTGAACCGTGTTCTTGAACATTCCGAGGCCATTCTTGAAATGAGAGATGTCTTCTGTTGCGAGGGCCTTTTGAACATGACCTACCTGGCTCTCAATCTAAGCCACTATATCAATGGCGTTGCTAAGAAACACGGAGAGGTTTCAAGGCTGATGTTTGGCGGGTATAGCATTGATGCGATTACGAATGGAGTCCATGCAGCAACCTGGGTGGGAAAATCCTTCCAGGAACTCTACGACAGATATATTCCTGGTTGGAGACAGGACAATTTCAGTTTTCGCTATGCACTCAATATTCCAAGACAAGAGGTTTGGGAGGCCCATCAACAGGCGAAGAGGCGGTTGATTCAGAATGTAAACCAAGAAAGCCACATAGAAATGGAGGAGAACATCTTTACGATCGCTTTTGCCCGCCGTGCCACGACTTACAAAAGAGGTGATCTATTCTTTTACGATCTCCAGCGGCTTAGAAATATTTCATCGAAGACGGAGAAGTTCCAGGTCGTTTATGCAGGAAAAGCCCACCCTCAGGATCAAGGCGGTAAAGAGCTCATCAAACGAATTTTCCAGGCCAGGGATCTGTTAAAACCCAATATCCAGGTAGCCTATCTTGAGAATTACGACATCGAACTCGGTAAAATGATAACTGCAGGAGTGGATCTGTGGTTAAACACTCCCAAGCCGCCGCTGGAGGCGTCAGGGACGAGCGGGATGAAGGCGGCCCTCAACGGTGTTCCCAGTCTCAGTGTTCTCGATGGATGGTGGATAGAAGGGCATATCGAGGGAGTGACCGGATGGGCCATCGGTGAACAAATGTGAGACACCGAAGAAAGCAGCAATCGGTCAAAAGATGCTTCATCTCTTTATGACAAATTGGAGCATATTATTCTTCCTCTCTTCTACCGGGACCGGGACCGTTTTGTGGACGTGATGAGACACTCGATTGCTCTCAATGGTTCATTTTTCAACACCCATCGAATGATGCAGGAGTATGTGCTGAAGGCCTATTTTCGCTAACCTGAAGGCGGCGCAAGAATGATAGAGAATTTTCCTTATTTCAGTCAGTGAGGCGACTCAAAAATGAAAGCGATGGAAAGAAACCAGCTTCCTCTGATCAGCCCTTTGGGCAGAGCCATGATCACTCTGACCAACCATCTGGGCGGACTTTTCATTTTTCTGGTGAAGTCTTTTCTCATGATTTTTCAGCCCAGACAATTCCCTCTCATCATTGAACAGGTATATTTCATTGGTGCTCGCTCTTCAATGATTGTCGTACTGGTAGGACTTTTCACCGGTATGGTCCTGGGGCTGCAACTCTTTCACACGCTGGTCAAATTTGGTTCAGCAGGTGTCTTAGGCTCTGCCGTTGCTCTTTCTCTCGTCCGGGAACTTGGTCCTGTGTTGACGGCGATTATGGTGACGGCCCGGGCAGGGTCTGCGATGGCTGCAGAAATTGGCAGTCAAAGGATCTCCGAACAGATCGATGCTCTGGTAACCATGCGCATTGATCCCCTTCGATATCTGGTCAGTCCAAGAATCGCCGCCTCAATGATCAGCTTTCCTCTGCTGACGGCCCTGTTTGACATCATTGGTATTATCGGTGGATACATCACTGGCGTCGTGCTCTTAGGGGTCAATTCCGGTGCCTACTTCTACCGGGTCCGGTCGAGCGTGGAGATGGAGGATATCACGGGTGGTTTTGTCAAGGCCGTTGTGTTTGCCGTGATCGTTTCAACAGTCTGCTGTTTTCAGGGCTATTTTACTCACATGCAGAAGAACAGCTATGGTGCCAAGGCCGTGGGCCTTTCCACCACAACGGCGGTCGTCCTGTCATGTGTGCTGATTCTGGTTGGAGACTATGTCGTCACCTCTCTTCTCATGTAGGAGGCTGCATCGATGAAAAAGCCACTGATCGAGTTCAAAGGAGTCATGAAGCGTTTTAACAACCACACCGTGCTCGATCGGGTTGATCTCGAGATTTACGAGGGTGAAGTGGCCACCATCATCGGAAAGAGCGGGAGCGGCAAGAGCGTATTGCTGAAACACATGGTCGGTCTCCTCCAGCCGGACGAAGGTTCGATCCTATTTGGAGATCAGCCCATTCATCAAATGGGGAAAAAGGAATGGAGCCGGTATATCAGCCAGGTGAGTTACATGTTCCAAAACAATGCCCTCTTTGATTCGATGACCGTCCTCGAGAATATTGCCCTACCCCTCCGGCAAGCGACCAATCTGGACCGGAAGGCGATTGAAGAAAGGGTAAGGATGAGATTGGAACAGATGGAACTCGACGAAGTGGAAATGAAATATCCCTCGGAGCTCTCAGGAGGGATGCAGAAGCGAGTGGCCTTGAGCCGTGCCCTGGTGACGGATCCTAAGATTGTTCTTTTTGATGAACCCACCACCGGTCAGGACATGATCCGGAGAAATGCCATTCTGAGCATGATTGCGGAATACCAGAGACGATTCGGATTCACAGCGATTCTGGTCAGCCATGATCTTCCGGATGTCTTTTTCATCTCGAGCCGCATTCTTGCTCTCAGTGAAGGGAAGATCATCTTTCAGGGAACCCCCGAGGCGTTTGAGGAGTTTCAACACCCCTTTCAGGACGAGTTTGTCGAAAGCCTTGAGGAATTCCAGGAACATCTCACCGGTATTTATTCAAAGCGACATTTTAAAGTCCGGTATCAGAATATCTTAAGCCGGAAGAGACCTCAAGAAAGCTTTGTTGTAGGACTCTTCACGCTTGAGAATTTTGAAGGGCTTTGCGAATACCTTGGGCATACCACCGGCCAGAAGGTTCTTGAGGCGCTGGGGAAATACATCAATAAACACTTTGGAGCCGTCGGAGGGTTTTCTGCACGTCAAAGCAGAAGTCAATTTTCGGTCGTCCTCCCTTTCTCAGACCTTCCTGAGGCGGAGCAGATTCTCAGGGATTTCTCTATGGATCTTCAGGAAGAGGGGTTGCGTATCATCCAAACAGAGGCCCGCATTCATCGGGAGGTTTGTTTCGAGTTTGCCATCCTCGCCGGGCTTGCCGAAAGTGAATTCGGGGCTAAAGAAATCGATTGTATCATCGACCTGGCTGTCAAAAATCAAAGGGTGGTCGCCCGAGTCCAATGTGGCGAACGGAGGTAGAACGGAATGAAAAAATATCATTATGAGACAGCTGCCGGCCTTTTCGTACTGATCGGGCTGCTATGCGTCGGGTATCTGGTGGTTCATCTGGGAAATGTCCGTCTTTTTGGCAAGGATTCTTACACCCTCTCCGCCCGGTTCGCGTCTGTCTCAGGTTTGAGGGCGGGCAACCCTGTCGAGATGCTCGGGATAGAGATAGGACAAGTAGAAGGCTTGGAAATCGATCAGAAAAACCAGGTGGCTGTCGTGACCTTGAGGATCAAGAAAGGGATCAACATTTTTGACGATGCGACGGCTTCCGTCAAAACCGCCGGTTTGATTGGCGACAGATATGTGAGCGTCGACCCGGGAGGAGCCGGTGAAATCTTGAAGCCCGGGGGAATCATCACGGAGACCGAGTCGCCCGTGGATATCGAGGATTTGGTCAAGAAATTTGCCTTCGGAGAGGTGGGGAAATGAGAAGACGATGGGCGGGATTCGGATTGTTCCTTGTCGTCCTGATGACCGTCCCTGTTCTTGTGTGGGCAGAGCAGGCGCTTCAGTCCGTGGAAACCCGGGTCAGGAGGATCATTGAGGTACTTAACGACCCGGCTCTCCAAGGCAAATCTCACAAGGCGGTGAAAGAGAAGAAAATACAAGCCTTTGTGGACGAAATCTTTGATTACACTGAGCTCTCGAAGAGAGCCCTCGCATTCCATTGGGAATCCTTTACTCCTGAACAACGAAAGGAATTCATACACCTCTTCGGGAGGCTGTTAAGGAATGTGTACATGGGTAGAATTCTGGCCCATACAAATGAGAAGGTAGTTTTTGGCAAAGAAACCAGACTCTCAGAAAATACAACAGAGGTTGAAAGCGAGATCGAGACATCGACGCAACCGATCTCTATTCGTTACAGGCTGATTCTTCAAAAAGATCAGTGGAAGATCTATGATGTCGTGATCGAAGGGGTGAGCTTAGTTCAGAACTATCGCAGCCAATTCAGGGCGATATTGTCGAAGGAGACACCCGAGGGACTCTTGAAGATCCTTCGGAAAAGGACTGCCAACTCGTAGGTTGTCAGTCCCATTTCCTTCCAAAACAGATGCGCCGGTAACGATGAACGCTTCGCTGCAAAGCTCGGAAGAGAGGCCATTTCACGTGGAGGAATGTCCGTGCAGATTATGATGAGCATCCTGGTAAAGAGTTTTGTTGATTTCTATAAGGACGATGGGCCGATGTTTGCCGGGGCGATCTCGTGTTTCTTCATGCTGGCCATGGTTCCCTTTTTGCTGCTCCTCGTTTCCATCTTTGGCTATTTCCTCGGCCAGGACAACGAACTGTATCTTTTTCTTCTCTCCCAGGGGACCAGTCTTTTCCCACGGGCAACCCATCAAATCACGAACGAACTGGCATCCATCATCCGTTTCAGGGAGATTGGTATTCTGACACTGGCCGTCTATGCTCTTTTCTCTTATCAGCTTTACGTCTCTCTTGAAACAGCAGTCTACCATATTTTCAAGATCGAAGCCAAGAGGTCACTGGTGCTCTCCATCTTGCTGTCCTTTCTTGCGATTACCCTGCTGGTAGCCTTCACGATCGTCTCCTTCATGGCCACATGGATCATTTCCTTGTTGGAGCCAATCCATGAAATCTTT